>Ga0157357_1000485_pt1 | contig 17007 bp, 13 predicted proteins | sample AttcapACBM1_FD_111485 | JGI IMG/M metagenome (GOLD analysis project Ga0157357, IMG submission 111485) | Fungus gardens microbial communities from leaf cutter ant in Botucatu, State of Sao Paulo, Brazil - Atta capiguara ACBM1 | ecosystem: Host-associated > Fungi > Mycelium > Unclassified ... | reverse complement strand
TGGGTAATTCACAAGAGAACTCGACAAGGAGTCTCTGCTAAATTAGAGTCCTATATATACTAAATACATCTGGTCTATACTACAACCTCATGTCCACCTCATTTTCTACTCAAGGCTACCATGTTGTATACATGTGCTCTAACATCATCTTCTAGATCTTTTCACTATGTTCTAGGCTTATGATGTCACATGATGTGACATGTCATGTGACTGCGATGTCATGTGCCTCTTCATCATCACTAAAAAGAAAAAGAAAAAGAAAAAGATTCAAAAGAAAAGAAATATAAAATCAAGAAAAATAGAGAAAAATGTTAGTGTCAAAGCGTTCCATAACAACAATGTTAGAATAACATTTGGTATCATTTAATACATCTTTAAGATAACTCTATAAAATATGGTCTAGGTATGAAGTAGATAAACAGATCTCATTAAGAAGTTATAAGTTGATAAGTCAATCTTGAGCTAAATTATACAATTAGTATAAAGCTTTTCACAAATTATTTAAGTTATTGTATAGAAGACTGTTAAATTTGATGGCTTCTGTAACTATTAACTTGTGTTTTCTGATCCAATTCATAAGATTTCATAGTCTCTTATTAGACAACATGATTTCTTAAATTTTTGTCAGGTATGGTTCATACTAGAAGTGAAAGTCCACAAGATGGAGTAGGAGATGTGTAGACTTGTGGAACAACCTTGGCTTCAGCTTATATGCTGTGCTGTTTGTTTGCTATATAGTTGTAACTTCAGATAATAGGAAGAAGTCTGAGATGGAAGTGAGTACTGATTTGGTATGTCGCCATTAAACATTGGAGATTGAGTTCAATAAGAAGTTATCTTCATTGATTATCAGACTAGTGAATTATAGTGTAACTACTAGTCTTATATATGAGTTTCTACTATAAGAGATGCTCGGAGTTTCAGTGTTGAGACACTGATAGGAGTAACTCTATCATGAAAGACCGAGTCTAATAGGAGTATCTCTGCCATGGAAGACGGAATACCCAGATAGTTATAGCACTATAATAAGGCATGTTGCAAGAAAGGTGGCCACTGTAGAAGGCAGGCTTGTATAATTGGGAGATGATATTACTGCATGGATGTAATTTCTGAATGGGTGGACTTGCATATGACAATTTTATTATCAAAAAAACTCTTTTAGCTATTTTTTGTAATTAATCCAGTCAGTTCTACTTCTGGAGATTTAATATATGGCTAAGTCTATATTGCATTTTTTGTTCCATCATACTTTAGATCTTTTAGTGATGTTGACTAATTTTGGAAATTTGTTCCAAAGATCTTCTACAATAAAAGTGAATTCTTAAGTTATGTGTTTGAGTATTTTACAATTTATGATGTTAGAAGTCACCATGGAACCTACCCTACATCTAATCTCATTGACAAATTCTTTTTCTTTGTCACTATTTATAACAATAGATTATTTCTTGAATAAACTTTTCTTCCATAGTAATGAATACTGATAAGGAAGTATGATCTAATAAACTTCGAAGATCTGGTGAAATTACATGGTTGTTGAATCTCTAACCCTGTTCTGAGAAATATTAAATCTAGTACTGAATTCAAATCTTAGGAGTTATTCACATATCAAGTAGATCCTGAATTGATGGGTGTTGATAATTCTAAACCAAAGTTGTCTGCCACTTCTTGAAGCATATTTATATGTGATGAATGGTGAGGATATGACAGGTCCCAGTCATTGTCTCTAATGTTAAAGTCTTCTATTATGATTAGAATATTGTTTAAGTTTACCTCAGTATCCTTTAGATACTTTAAGGCACTCTGTTGGTCATCTGAGTAGATATTTAGGATGAAATATATGATGCCATGATTAAAGAATAAAACAAGGTTAATATTATGATGATTAAATATGTCTTTCCTTAATGAAAATCACAAACTGATCAACTTAATGTTGATATATATAATGACTTTTGGATAATTGTTATCATTTGAGAATAATCTTGCAAAAATGATCCAAGATGAATGATGAGGAGCACCAATGATGTCTTCTTCAGATACAGAGCTTGGAATTTGGTGAATAATTGACCAGAAAGGTTCTTGAATAAATAAGATGTCAAATTTTTTGTAATTTCCTAGAATAATATCAGTAAGAAATCTGTTATTTCTAATATTCTATAAAAATATTAAGGGTTTTTAAAATTATTGTTTACTTCTGCCCACAACTGAGTAAATTAAGTTAACTTTGATTTCTCAGAACTTCTGTAACTTTTTGCTATACCAATTATAATTGAATCTATATTTCCAGAATGAATATAGATTACTATCTACCTGATATTTACCTTAAAACTTGTCTTGTAGCACCATCCCATTTCTCTATAATATTCAAGTTTGTGAGAGTGATTGCATTTTTGGTATTTTGGCCCATGTATGCAACATTTATATGTTGAGTAATCCTATTTCCAGCAATTCTTGCATTGCAGAATACCTGAATTCATATTTGTTTCTTTGATCATAGTAATATAGTGTTTTATATTAAAATACTTATTAATGAGTAATTTCACTTTTGTATTATTTTGGGGATTCTAAATGTCTATCCAAACTATGGTTATATCAGGTTTAGAAAAAGCTTTAATGATATGAGGTTAGGATACTAAAACAGTATCATCAAAAATATGAGAGGTTTTGATTACTCTCTCAATAATATCTGAAGTAATAGAAAGGTTAATGAGAAGATTAGTATCTTCAACAAAATATGGAATACCTAAGATTTTTAAGTATAACTTCAATTGAGGAAGCCTAGAGCTCATAACATTGCTTGTATTGACATTATTTAGTTTCTTCATATACTTTTTTTACCACATTTAAGTCTCAAGATATAGTAACTTTGTTAGTAGTGACAATAATTCTCTTGTTGTCAAGGTAAATAAAGTCAGCAGAAATTTCAGATTTGATACCTTTGAGAAGCCTGTTGATATTAACAACATATGTATTTGATTGCACCATTACTCTTTCCACATTATTTGTCCCCATAGATATGATAATCTGTTTTCTAAAGGAATCTTTAGTTATCATATTGATCTTGAATTTACTTTTTTGATTCACTTTGTTTATTATGTTATGGATCTCTGAGACCTTGTCAGAAGAGAGCTTAGAGAAGATATCTTTGATTTTGAGAATTTCTTTGATATTACCCTTTGAAACTTAAGCATATAACTAGTTATTGGATTTATTGACCAAATCTGTTATTACATTTTTCTTAAAAAACTTTGACTTAGTCAAGATGCTTTTGCTTGGCTTAGAAGGAATAGATAGGGAGATCCTGGAAATATTTGCCTATTTATCTTTAGACATATTAATAGTTTTCTTATTTGAGCTAGTCTTATTAAATTGTATGAATACATATTGTCTGAAGGATTTGTTATCTTTGTTCACTGTCAGTTTGTCCCAACCAGATTCATAAATAGCTGAAAGGAAATCCCATGCCACAAAGCCAAACTCAGGAATTTAAAAAATGTTCTCAGCTGTTTTGTTCTCTAATTTGCATTACTTAATGAAGGCTGCCATCTTAAAAAGTGAGCAAGTGATGTTTTTGGTATTACCTTCCAAATATTTGTTTATTCCAAAAAAAGAAATAAAAAAAAAGTTACTATCCTATAACTATGGGTCTGTAAGTTAATTGTTGGTATAAGTAATAACTAATGGTTCTAGGCCTTGAGGTATACATATATTATCAGTAACTATAGCATGAGAAATATGCATTAGCTCAACTACTAGGACTATACTAGTGGTGTCATTTGTTTTCTTCTTCATAGTTGCATAAGAAAGAGAAGGGCTTTGGAGTTGTGTGCTCTTTACTTGTTCAGTTTATGTATAATTGTTGGTTAATACTTGAATTCTGTCTGTATAGGCTATGGAGGAAGCATTGAAGTACACTAATAACTCTCTGGAAATAATAGAACTAAAAGACATTAACTGACTTCTGGGCATGTCAATTTCAATATCTAATTACTTTGAAAATAAGAAAAATAAAGAAACAATGTATTTTATAAATAGATGATAATAATGATAAGAAACAATAATTGATAATAATTGATATCATTAAGTCTTAGGTCTAATTTTAGGTATATATATGGAATAGAAGATAACTAATTATGTTACTATATTAATATGCTTATATCTTTATAAATACTTATTGCTATAAGATATATCAACCATATATCATTGGAAATTTTGATGAGCACTTTCCAATGCAAGTTCAATTATGTGAATCTGTTCAGTCATTCATGAGATAATAGCCAATAAAACTTTTATAGTTACTGATGATCTGATATCTCAGTTGTTTGTTGTCACTTTTGTACATTTTGTATTTTGTATATATATAGATAGCTCTTATTTGGAGCTTTCCAGCACAACTTAGTTTGTAAAAATTAGTCTACTGGTTGTAAAGATATAAACTGAATGAAGTTTGTGATATAGAGTATGGTTCCTATAAAAGGCTTTAGATAGCCACTGAAAAAGAGTAGTAGTTATACAAAGGTTAATAGTAAAAAATTTAGAAAGTAGCTAGATTAAATAATAACAATTATCTGGCTCTTTCTTATATTATATAATAGTTTGTAGGATATTTTCTATATTATTAGAGTTTTTCACAAAGCTAGAAAAGAGGCCAAATATTAGAAATCTTCTAAGTAGACTTAGTTATTTTCCTTTTTTTTAGTCTTTTATAATTTCTCTTTTCTTTTATAGTTTAGTTTTTTTATTTTTATCTTTAAACTTAGCTAAAGAGTGTAACATATGTTACAGAGTCACAAAGTCATATGACTTGGTAGAAAATCATAAAAACTACTAGAAGAACTTATTTATAGCTTTAAGATAGATTAAGAATGCATAGACTGACATATATACTTTTATCTTAATACTTAAGTCTAAGTTATAATATTTGACTGATATATCTCCAAAGCATATATCCAATATTTTGTGACCTTCTAGATATTTTAATAATGTTAGATATAGTTCATACCAAAAGGCAAAAGTCCATATGATTAGCTTAAAGATATACTATATATGGAAACACTATACTAAGTGTGCAGTGATATGGGATTTTCAGAATAACCTTGGCTTCAGCTTATGTATTGTGCTATCTGTCTACTATATGATCACAACTTCAGAAGATGAAGTGAAGTCCAAAGAAAGTGAGTGCTGATATTACTAAAAAACACTAAAGATTAAGTTCAACTTATATAGTCAATTATCAAACTAGCAAAATATAATGTAACTACTAGTCTTATATACAAGTATAAAATAAGAATAAGGGAGAAACTTGGGGATTTTAGAGTATAGCCCTAAGTGGAGGTTTTAATAGTGAGATACTGAAAGGAGTTAAATAGAGAAATTGAAGAAACTCTACTATAGAAGACTAAGTTGAAAAGAAGTACTTCTATTATAAAAGACAGGATACTTGCAAGGTTTAGGTTTGAGTACAATACTGTCATAGGAAATGTGTTGCAAAAATAAAAGATAGGCTTTTACTAGAGTTTGAGTGAGATATCACTGCTGTAAAGAACATTGCTTTTGAATAAGTGAACTTAGCATATGAAAGACAGCCTAAACAGTGTACAGGGTATCTTATCATTATAATCTCTTCTTTCTGTCAGTTAACCTCAGAATTATGCTTCTTTAGCCAAGTAAAGCTAGAGATAAGGTCCTGTTTGTCTGAACTGGAAACTACAAGCAAGGCCTGTTCAAAATACAGCTAATACTGTAGTACAATATCTATAACCTTAGATATTTAGCTATCTTTGTTAGAAATGTCATCAATATTGTATATATATATAAATCTCAAGAGCTTATATATGTTTAAGTAGTATTTGTCTGTGAAACTTTGGTTGATAAAAATCCCAGTAATACCAAAGTCAACTAATATACATATAAAAATAGATTTGATAGTATTAGTAGTTTTCAAAGAGATAAGGAAATACAGGAAAGCTCTATAGACATTGAGAGTATTAATAACTAGGTAAAGGAAGAGTCTTTTCTCCCACTTTGGGTGCTTAGAAGGAACTGCAGTGATTGTAGGAGTGGAACAAACAGATGTGTCAGAGAGATTACTGTCATCTTCATTATATTTCTCTATGTCAAGTACATCAAACCTATTTACCAGTAGTTAGAGTATACAATTTGTTAGCTACTTTATGCAAAATCATATTCCTCTTGATTGCTACTAATACTTTCTAAGTCTGCAGATTCCAAGCTTTAATATATTTAGGTCTTCCATAAGCTCCTTTCATTACTTAGTAGTTAATTGTCAAATATCTAGTCTATTAAGATAACTATGCAAAGTCCATAGGGTTTTAGTGGAGTTTACAACTCTAGAGAAATTCTAAGCTATATTATTTGAACAATTAAGTATACAACTTACTTCTAGAGAAATTCTAAGAGAACAAAATGGAGTTTCCCAGAAATAAAAGCTATTTTAAGGATCTAAGAGTCTATTCTAATCAAGCAGAATATCAGGTAGAATATTTAGTAACTTACTTACAGAATGATGGTGTTAAATAACCAGAAACCTCAATGGAATATTGCTAGATAGTAAAGACTCATTAGTCAGTAGCTAAAGGAGGTAGATAAATAGTTATAAGAAAGTGTGCTGGGATTTATAATAGTACTGTAGAGGTTGAAAGAGTCTGATAGTGTTGCAACAGGGCATTAGTATAAGATTTGAGAGATAAGGAAACTCTAGGATTAACTTGAACATTAGTATATACTACAGACTTGAATTTAGATGTGATAGTGAATTCTCTGATATAATCTGGCTAGATACTCCTTAACTATATAGTTAGATCTTTATATTGGTAACAATTTCTGGTTGGTATAGGATGAGATTTTTGAGTGGCATTAATGTTTATCAGAACACTAGGAGAAAGTATCAGTAGCAGTTGGTGTATAAGTGCTAATAGAACAAAGAGACTGTCATAAGAGAAGGAGGACAAACAAGCTCTGCAGTGCTTAGGAGTTGAAAGAAGCAGTGGAAATCCTATATTGGATTGATTAAAATATTTCATTTACTTAACAGGCTTAATTTATATACTAGATAGCATTAAGCCAAGCTAGAAGATTTATATTCTTAGATTTTCCTACTGGTAGGATTATGATCTAGTTCTATATTGCTGTCCAAAGGCTATAGTGAAATTTGATAACTATAGTTTGTAGATCTGTATATTTGGCTTCTGAAATTAGAGTTTGAAACTCATATACTTATCTAATATGCAATTTCCCTGATAATAGGCTGCTTTCTCTAGCTTGTTGATAGCTTCTGCTGTGGCATTGACAAAGAAAAAGTGCTTCTGAAAGAGCTGTTTGAACTTAAACCAAGTTGTAATAGAAAAGATATATATAGTAAATTTTTTTATAGAAAAATTTTTTGAACCATTTTAAAGTATAGTTATTACTAAAAAAGAAAAGAACCCAGAGAATCTTATTTTAGTCATAGGTAAATTGGTCTATAAATAACCAAATATACAAGGAGCAGGAGCTCAGGAAAGCTTATTCTATTTATTAATCTCTATTGAACTCTAGGAAGAGAAAATATAAGATTAAGAGTAGTAGAGGGTATTTTTTAGTATAGTAGTGCTAGCAGAAGATGAAGATCCCAATATAGTTGGGTGAAGAGCTAACAAAAACTCTATGCTAAAGTAGGTTCTCTTATAATAAGAAAAGTATATAAATGAGTTTATAATACTAGTCAAAACCAAGGAAAAGTTAGAAAAAAGGACAATATAATTCTTGAAGGTTGCAAAAAGATATAATCTGTTAGAGCAACTGAGTAGAAGAGCAAAGCACTTCAAGTCTCCAAAAAATTCTAAGTCTATTATCTAAGAAATACTAACTTATACACTTATCTTTAGGAAATCCTAAGAAAATAGAATAGGAATTTCTAAAAGTGACAACTACTTTATATAATAACATGTTTATTTTAATGTGTCAGAATTTTGTTTATATAAGCAAGGAATGATGGTAATTAAGTAATCAAAAACAGTTTAGAATGGAGAAACCAAATTGGAAGAGAACTAGAATGCTTAACAGATATTTTTAGAGTATAGGAAAGTGGATGTGTGGATGACACTAGCAGACTTTGGAAGATTACAGAGCATTGTAGAAGAGCAAGAGAGTCCTAGAAAGAGGAGTTAATAACATATCTAGATAGTTGGAAATATTGGTATATAGTGTCAAGATTACAAGAAGTGAACTTGGTTTTTTTTTATTTTCTTATTCTCATTGTCATTTTCATTTTGATTTATTTTCATTTTTCTATTTTTAGAACTTAGGGTTAGGGTTAGTGATGACATCACTTGGTCCCACATCAGTCACATCAGATGACATGGTGACAGTGACAGTGACAAATCACAAGATACATGGAAGGATATAGAATATTCTAGAAGAGATGATGTCATACAATGTGTGATACATATGTTGACCTTAAAGTGTATATATGGTCATTTAGGGTAGGCTAGAAATAGCTCGCACAGACCATTAGGTATTTGTATATAAGATAGATAGTGTTATAATCTTAAGTTCTTAGAGTAAGAACAACTCTTGTATTGAGTAATACAAGAGAACTCAATAAAGAGCTCTTTACAAAGTAGTCTACCTTATATACTCCTACAGATGGTCCATGCTAACTACTGTGCACCCTACCCTAAATGACCATATATAGAACATGAGGCTAACATGTGATATCCATGTTGTATGATATCATTTGTTCTAAAACCTTCTACTTTGTTCTCCTAAGTCTTGTGACCAATGTTGTGACCACACCATCAGATTGTGACTGATGTGACAGTGTGACCCATTTCTTCTGACCCTAACCCTAGCTGTTCTAAAAATAGGAAAATAGGAAAATAAAATGAAAATAAAATGAAAATAATAAAATAGAGAGAAACTAAGTCCACTGTTTGTGAACTTGACAGATAGTCTTGTATAGAGTTCTCTATTGAGTTCTCTTGTGTAAACCCTATACAAGATTCTTCTTATTGATCAACACTAAGGTCTTTGAGTTGCAACATATAGCTTAAATGAGTTTAGAGCATGGGAAATTAGATAAGCAAATAAGTATGTATATAAAAATAAATCATAGAATACAGATTAGCCAAAAAACACAGAAGAGAAAAGTCTTGGAAAAGCCAGTCCCCTTATATAATCTTTGTTTCAAACAGTCAAAATGTAATTTTGATATCAAAGAAATATTTATTCTGGAAGTAGTAGTTGGACAAGGAGAAGTACAAATAAAAGACAAAAATGTCAAGACAGTCAAGGAATGGAAAACACCCACCATGATAAAAGAAGTAGAGAGCTTCTTAAAGTTTGTAAATTTCTATCAATGCTTTATCAAGAACTTTAGCTATACAACAAAACTTCTCGATGAATTAAAAGACAAAAAGAAATATGAATAGAAAGAAGAATACTAGAAAGCATTCAAAGAATTAAAGGACAATATTACTAGTCAATTAGTACTCACTCTACCCAGAAAACAAAGAAAATTCAGTATAGAAACTAATACATCAAAACATGATATAAAAGAAATTTTATTCTGGAAACAAGAAGGAAAATAGAAACCAATTACATTTTTATCAAGAACAATACAAGCAGCTAAAAGAAATTAGAAGATATAATATATAACAAAGAACTATTGGCTATGGTAGAAGCTCTAACAAAGTGAAGACAATACTTACTAGATATCATAGAAAAGTTTGAAGTTTAAATAGATCATAAAATCTCAAGTACTTTAGAAAGCTACATAAACTTAATGGACAACAAGCAAGATAGTATCTCAAGTTACAAGATTACAATTTCATATTCCAGGAAAAATAAACACAAGAAAAAACATATTATCCAGAAAGGATTAAGTCAATACACTAAGAAAAACAGCAAGGATATTAATATGCTAAAGGATAAACTATAGAAAATAAGACAAAATATGGAAGTAGAGATAGCAATGTTCAGAGGAAATCAAGTGGTAGAAGAGACAACATTATTGAACAAAATTCAGAAGAACAACATCAGAGAACAAAAAGTATAACAAGAACTGGAGAAAGATAACAACTATATTCAAATTCTATTAGTTGACAAATTAGATCAATATAAAGGAAAAGTGGTTGTAGTAATTAATGAACATATGGAAACATTACAAGAAGCTTATATAAACCTTATACTGTATTCTTATTATTACCTGAACCAAGTTAACCATCAACTCCTAAACAAATTTTCCCATAAAAAGAAATTGATAACCTGGAGAAAGTGTTGAAAATCTTAAAATCCTCAACATATAAAATGTAATTCCTACTACCTACTTATTATAAATCTATCCAACCTAGTAGAGAAAACATACAATACTGGAATGAAATTACCACACATTTTCTAGAACAAAAACATAATGTAGATACAAGTTAACAAAAATTACTAGTCATAATATATACAAAATAACACTTATTATTAGATCTACTAAGGAATGGGTAGTAATATATGTGGTTGGAGATAAAGCACTAATGGATTGAAGAGTTTATGAGAACATAAACTTTGAATGGGAGTATTTGTAAGAGGACCTAACTTTTTATCATATTTAGCCAAGTAAGAACTCCAAACCCTGCAGATTTCACAATAAGCTTTTCTGCTTTGCTATAACATCAAACTCCACTGCAAAATTCACTGTTGGGAGTAATTCACACTTATCAGGTGAATCTACAGATATAATATAGAAGACAGATAAATTGTAGGACTTAGTGAAAGTGAGTGTAAGTAAAATTAAAAATACAGTAAATCTTTCTTGTGAAAAGATACTTTAATTTTGTATGAAGATAAGAATGTGTCTTATGGAAACTTTTTGAAGAATAAATTCTCAGATCTTAATGCCTCCAAATATATTACTCCAAGTTAGAAGTGAGTGCTATATGGATGATGATCTTAGCTTCAACTTGTAAGATGTTGTGTCTAGCCTAACTTCATTATGTATTTGTAATTTAGAAAGAAAAGGTTTAGATGTTAACTAAGGACAAGTGTAGCACTTAATCCAAGTTGATTATTAGACTAAGAAATTATACATAGTAACTATCATTATTAAATATAGGAAAGATTTGTTCTAATAATAAGAAGCTATGTATCCTCTGGGTTTGTCAGGCATTATGGAGATTATCATCCAAAACTCCATGAAATTTGTTATGGAATAGAGAGAGTTTTGTCCATAGAGTAATTGGTAATTGGTAATTGGAATATAGTGTGATCTGTTTCAGAAGAGGGCAAATGAGTTTGGATAAGTTTAGACATTATTCAGAATAAATAATGAATGTGATTGGGTTTGTATGTAATACTTACAGACTTTGCTACCATTGATCCCAAACCCTACACTTATATACTGCTCTCTTTTTTATATACTTCAATCCAGGTTTCTGACTATCTACATACTATTATAGTGTACTTAGACACTAATATTTTCTTTTCTTTTTATCTATTTTCCTTGATTTAATATTTCTTTTATTTTCTTTTGATTTTCTTTGATAATGAAGAGGCACATGACTACATGTCACATGATATGAGATCATAGGCCTAGACTCTTGGAGAAAGAGCTGGAAGAATAATGTCAAGATGCATGTCTACAACATATTTATCTCATAGCTAATACATAGACATTAGAGTAGGGTTATTTATTGTTAGCACAAACCATGTATCTATTGTAAAAATAGGATAGCAATACATCAGAGACTTCTTGTTGAGTTCTCTTGTAATCTTCACTTGATATCTGCCTTAAGATTTATTGCTTGTATTGCTATTAGTCTTTTAACTAGTAGTTACCACAACAGTAGAACTCAACTATCCTCTAGAGACTTTGTGTCACACTGACTCCTATTCATTTTTATTTACTCTCTTATTCATTCTTGACTAAGGAACATCATGTTTCTTAGTCAAGAAAACATATAGCTAGGCCCTAGACTTAAGAAATATACTAGTTAGATAGGGAAAGCTTGGCTGGTCAATTACATAGTAGTTCACAAGCATATATTGAACATAACACCTTTTGTGGACATGGTAGATAGTTATATTTATATAAAAGGCTTGTGCTACAGATTCTCTTATAACCTATCCACATAGAGCAGCAATATTGTCCAGTAAGAAAATATCTAGTTTAGAGATTCCATTCTTAGGGATAATAGCTAGTGTTCTTTAGGGCAGTAGACAGGTAGTCAGTAGACAGTGTGAAGTTGGGTAAAAAGAATACCAGCTAGCACTTACAGAGGAATTTTGGGAACATTTTTGAAAAAGAAAGAAAGATTTCTGTTGTTAAAACACCATGGCAACAAACAGCATTATGGATTTAAGTCAGTTGAATTTTGAGGAGATAGTTAGGGAAATAGGAGTAGAAGAGGTGACTAGAATGTTGAAAATAGTAGTGGAAAATAATATTAGAGCTACAGAGCATGTTGATGATATTAATAAGAAATGAAGAAGAAAAAAGAGGAGTAGAGGAAGAACAAAGAGAAATGAGAAGGAGAGTGTATGATGAGAGATGGGAGAAAGAAGAGCAGAGAAGAAGAAAGGAAAGAGAGAAGGAAGAAGAGGGAAAGAGGATAGACAACAAGTAAAGGAGAGTAGAGGAGATGAGAGTAAGGGAAGAGAGAAGGGTGGAAAATGAGTGGAGATGACAAGAGATGTGGGAAAGGAGAAGAGAGGAGAACAGGCAGAGAGCAATGGAAGAAAGAAAGTGTTTTGTTTGTGGAGGATTTGGGCATATTGCCCATCATTATAGAAATGTGGAGAAAGAGAGATCTATACAGATGCCTTCAAATAAATTTGAAGTGTTAAAAATTAGAGTGATGCAGAGAGGAGAGGAGAGAGAAGTGGAAGAAAAGTAGCAAAAGATAGAAAGGAAATATTGAGGAAAGAAAGAGAGAGGTAGAGATATGGCAGACAAAAGTAGAAAGGAAGAAAAGGAAAGAAAAATTGTTGAGAGAAGTGACAGTGAAGATAGGGTTGAAGCAGAAAGAAGATGAAAAAGGAATTGTAGTAGAGGCATTGTTAGATAGTGGGGAATCAGGGTTGGTGATGAGCAAAGGGTTTGCAAAAAAGCATAGGTTTGGAAAAACAAAGCTGGAGAGGCCAATATATGTGAGAAATGTGGATAGAACATTGAGCTATGTAGGGCCAATAGTAGATACAGTGGAAGTAGAGATATATTTCAAGGAACATAAAGAAAGAATGTTGATAGATGTGATAGGAGGTCAGAAATAGGAAGTTATATTAGGAATGCCATGGCTAGCATGCCACAACCCAGAGATAGATTGGAGAACAGGTGAGGTACAGGTGACAAGATGTCCAGAAGAGTGTGGAAAGAAATGAAGAATGGAAAGACAGATAAAGCCAGAATAGCAGAAGCAGAAAGAGGAAGAAAAACAGAAAGAAAGAAGAGAGAAAGAGAAGAGAAAAGATTTTAGGAAACTAACAGTTAAAGAAGAAATGAAGATAGCAAGAGTGATAGAGAAAAGAAGGAAGAAGAGAAAGATCTGATTGAGATTAGAATGGTGGAGAAAATTGTTCCAAGACAGTTCCATGAATATTTGAAGGTGTTTGAAAAGAAAGGGTCAGAGAGGATGCTGACAAGGAGGACTTAGTATCATGTCATAGATCTCAGAGAAGGATCTGTTCCAAAAAAGAGAAAGATATATCCATTGTCAAGAGTAGAGAGAGAGGAGATACAAGAGTTTGTGAAGGACCAGTTGAAAAAGAGATATATTAGGCCATTGAAATCACCACAGATGTCACCAGTGTTCTTTATACTGAAAAAGGATGGTAAGAAGAGGATGATGGAAGATTATCAATATCTAAACAGTTGGATAATCAAGAACAATTATTTTTTGCCACTAATTTTGGATTTAATAGATAGTATTGGAAAGAAAAAGGTATTTACAAAGATGGATTTGAGATGGGGGTATAATAATATAAGGATTAAGGAAGGAGATGAGTAGAAGGCAACATTCCAAGCAATGATGAATAACTTGCTTAGGGATATGATAGAGAGAGGAGAAGTGGCAGCATTTATTAATGATATAATGATAGTGACAGAGACAGAAGAAGGACATAATGAGATTATAGAGGAGGTATTAAGAAGAATGGAAGAAAATGATCTGTTTGTGAAACTGAAGAAATGTGTGTGGAAAGTCAGAGAGGTTGGGTTTTTAGAAATGATAATAGGACCAGATGGGACAAAAATGGAAAAAGAAAAAGTTCAAGGAGTAATAAATAGGCTGGTGCCAAAGAGTGTGAAAGATGTGCAGAAGTTTTTGGAGCTGGCAAACTATTACAGATGGTTTGTCAAAGACTTTGCAAGAGTAGCAAAATCTTTGCATGAAATAACAAGAAAAGATGTGAAGTGGAACTAGGGAGAGAGACAACAGAAAGTGTTTGAAGAGTTGAAGGAGAAGTTTACAATAGAACCAGACTTGGATAGAGAGATGAGAGTAGAGGTAAATATGTTGGATTTTGCTATGGAAGGAGTATTGTTGATAAAGTATGAGAATGAGAAGTGGAGGCCAGTGGCTTATATTTCTAAATTGTTGAGCAAGGCCAAAAGAAACTATGAAATTCATGATAAGGAGATGTTGGCTATCATCAGATATTTAGAAGCATGGAGATATTTCTTAGAGGGCACCAAGGATTAGTTTGAAATTTGAACAGATCATAAAAACTTGGAATACTTTATGAAAGCTCAGAAGTTAAATCAAAGACAGGCTAGATGGGTCTTATATTTGTCAAGATTTGATTTTCCTTTGAAGCATGTGACTGGCAAGAGTATGGGATGAGCAGATAGCTTGAGTAGATGAGCAGATTGGGCAGAAGAGATAAAAAGAGATAATGAAAATCAGGTGATGTTGAAAAAAGAGTGGTTGGAGATTAGAGTGATAGAAAAGGAACAGTTGTTGATTGAAGGAGCTGAGAAAGAAATAATTGAGAAAATTAAAAAATCAGAAGCAAAGGACAATGAAGTAGTAAAGGTAGTAAAAGAAATGAAGAAGGCAGGAGTTAAAGTATTGAGAAATGATGAGTGGCAGATGAAAGATGATTTAGTATTAAAAAAAGGAAAAGTATATGTTCCAAGGGATGATGAGTTGAGATTGGAGATCATTCAGCTTCATCATGATATGTCAATAGCAGGACACAGAGAACAGTGGAAGACAGTGGAGTTGGTCATTAGAAATTATTGGTAGCCAGGAGTTATGAAGAAGATGAAGCAATATATAGAAGAATATGATCAGTGTTAGAGAATGAAAAATAGAGTAGAGATGCCTGTAAGAAAATTAAGGTCTAACAAAGTACTAGGAAGATTATAGCAGCATATATTGGTGGATTTTATTATGAAGCTACTGGTGTTAAAAGACTATAATTCAATTTTGGTGGTTTGTGATATGTTTTTGGAAATGTCGCACTTTGTGGCAATGATAGAAAAAATAATGGTGAAAGGGTTAGCAAAGTTGTTCAAAGATAATGTGTAGAAGTTACATGGGTTGCCAGAGAGTATGATTTCAAATAGAGGACCCTAGTTTGTAGTAGAATTGATAAAGGAGTTGAATGAGATGTTGGGAATAGAGATGAAGCTATCTATAGCTTATCACTCTCAGATAGATGGATAGATGGAGAGACAAGATAGTATTTGAAGCTACAGAATTACAATTTCATTCAAATAAGGAGCTAGAACAGTATTTAAGAATATACATCGATCATAGACAAAACAATTAGTTGAAATGGTTAGCAACTGCAAATTTTGCCTTTAACAACAAGATACATACAGCAATGAAGTTATTACTGTTTAAGATCAATTATAAGAGAGAACCAAGGATAGACTTTAATATTAGAAAAAAGAAGAAACATGTGAAGGTGGAAGAGTTTGTAAGAGAGATAAAGAGTAGACATAAAGAAATAAAGGCAGCATTGATAAAGTTATAGGAAGAGGTAAAGAGATATATAGATAGGAATAGGAAGGAAGCAGAGGAATATAAAGTAAAAGATAAAGTGTTGATAAGTATAAAAGATTTTTCAATGGAGTTGATGAAGAGAGCAACAAAGAAGTTGATGGAGAAGTATATTGGACTTTATATAGTCAAGAAAATTATATTAGAGAATGTGTTACAAACTTCATTCAGCTTGTATCTCCACAACCAGTGGACCGATTTTCACAAACTAAGTTGTACTAGAAAGCCCCAAATGAGGGCTATCTGTACATATGCAGGAAATACAAAAGCAACAACAAATGACTGAGATATCAGGCTTGTTATAACCTTAGAACCTTAGGGTGGATTCAGAGGTCAAACTCTTGTATTAGAGAAGATACAAGAGAACTTGATAGAAAGCTCTTTACAAAATAGTCTACCTTATATACTTCTACAGATGGTCTGTGCTAGCTACTGTGCACCCTACTCTAAATGACCATGTATAAAGCATGAGGTCAACATGTAGTGTCCATGTTGTATAACGTCACTTTGTTTAAGAACCTTCTACTTTCTTCTCTTAAGTCCTATGATCAATGTTGTGACCACACCATCAGATGTGACAGATGTGACAGTGTGACCAATCACTTCTAACCCTACCCCCAGAGTTCTAAAAATAGAAAAATAAATGAAAAATAAATTGAAAAGAAAATAAAAAGAAACTAAGTCTACTTTCTGTGATCTCAACAAGGCTATCAGTAGCTGTAAAAGCTTTGTCTGCTAATATCTCATGAACTGCTGAACGAATTTACATGATTGAACTTGTGTTGAAAAGTGCTTATCAATCTATTTACAATAATATATAATACATCTCAAAGTGATAAGTATTGGTAAAGATACAAGTATATCAATATAGTGATATAATTAGTTACCTTCTAAAATTAGCCTGACAGCTGCTATGATAGATGACAGTTCCCATCAGGTACAAGTTTTGATCATGTGATAGCAACAGCTTGTACATGGACCATTACTCTTTTGTATATATACTTTTGTGTCTGAGAAC
>Ga0157357_1000483_pt1 | contig 17013 bp, 12 predicted proteins | sample AttcapACBM1_FD_111485 | JGI IMG/M metagenome (GOLD analysis project Ga0157357, IMG submission 111485) | Fungus gardens microbial communities from leaf cutter ant in Botucatu, State of Sao Paulo, Brazil - Atta capiguara ACBM1 | ecosystem: Host-associated > Fungi > Mycelium > Unclassified ... | reverse complement strand
TGCCTCGCGGAGAATACTGATGATCTGTTCGTCGGAAAATCGCTTCTTCATGGGGATGTCCTCATGTGGCTTATGAAGACATTACTAACATCACGGTGTATTAATCAACGGGGAGCAGGTCATGTCTTCTGCTGTCCGGCTGCGGCGCGATGAGCACCGCCATTCAGAAACGCAATCTTGATGTCAAAACGCAGATGAGTCAGACCATCTGGCTTGAGCCTTCAAGCAACAAAACCGTCTGGGTGCAGGTGCGCAATACCTCAGATAAAGACATGGGCGACCTGTACGGCCTGATTGGGCAGGATTTGCAGGCGAAGGGATACACGCTCACCTCAAGTCCGGATGCGGCCAATTACTGGGTGCAGGCCAACGTGCTTAAGGCCGACAAAATGGACCTGCGACAGGCGCAGGGTTTCCTCAGCAACGGATACGAAGGCGCGGCAATGGGCGCGGCGCTGGGCAGCGGCATTACGGCTTATAACGGTAACTCCGGTGGTGCCGTGCTGGGTGCCGGCCTGGCAGCGGGCATTATCGGGATGGCAGCTGACGCCATGGTGCAGGACGTGAATTTTACCATGGTGACCGATCTGCAGATTTCCGAGCGCAGCAAGGCGGCAGTGACGACAGATAACGTCGCTGCCCTCAGCCAGGGTACGTCCGGCGTGAAGCTGCAGACCAGCAGCGAGCAGGGCAACCGCCTGAAGTATCAGACCCGTGTGGTATCAAATGCCGACAAGGTTAACCTGAAGTTCGAAACGGCCAAACCGGTGCTTGAAGCCCAGCTGGCCAAATCCATTGCCGGCATCATGCCATAACGGTCCTGAAGGCCATTTTCTGTTTTAACCTCCCCTGATTGCGTTTTCTCTGTCGTCCCCGTGCGTACGTGCCTTATGCCATCCCTGAGATATTGCGCCTCCTCGCGCCGGCAAAGCCTGACCGGCGTCTGCGGCGGGCGCTGCGACGTTTAATCAGGTCGTTCAAAAAGTGTATTCATTCTTCCCTGATAAGGAGTCTTTATGCTGCAGTTCAAGGGTGCGGTTCGCACTGCCATTACCTGGTTTACTCTCTTCCTGTTCTGGAGTGCGTTCATTTTGTGGCGGTACGGCATGCAGCTGCATCATTACATCGCATCACACAGCAACCTGTTTGCGTATGAACTCGCCGTCCGCACGCTGCAAAGTGACATGATGCCGCAGGGAATGCTCCCTTTCCTGACGGCACTTCTGACGCTGACCGCCGGTGCGGTGCTGTCGGTTCTGACGCTGCTCTGCTGGAATATCGGCTATTTTGTCTGCGCCCGGTCAGTTCTGGCCGGGGAGCGACTGCTGAAGCGCACAGGCCTTATCCGCCAGTAAGTCGCTTACCTGTCTGAATAATCCTCCCTGACCGGCCCCCGGTCCTGCTCAGCCTTCTCTGCAGTCAGCCTGCCCGTTAAATACGGGCGGGCCTGTCCTGCGCGCTCGCCGGAGTTGATATGAGTTTCAAACCTAAAAATCTTACCCAGGGTGGCCAGATAACGGCCTACCGACTGCGCATGTTCGGGCAGGTCAACAGCTGGATTTTCAGCTGGGTTCTGGTGCTTTTTGTTCTGTGCGCAGGCATGGCGTTCTGGGCCATCACGCCGGAGGACACGCTGCGCAACGGTACGTGGTACTGGTTCGGTTGGATGTTTTCAGGCCTTGTGCCGCTGATGAACCCCCGCAGCCCTGCCACATGGGAGGTTCACTGGCACTGTGAGCCCGACAGGCTCTGCACCACCAAAATGACCCTGACACAGATGCTGGCCGACCCGTGGATGCAGCAGCGGGCCGCTGACATGCTGCAGAATATCCGCTTATGCCTGTCCGTCTTCGGCGTCGTGGCGGTGGTACTGCTCTGCCTGATCATCTGGTACGTGGGCCGCATCGGCAGGAAGGAAAGCGAAGACGAGTTTATTTCGGGCATGACGCTCACCGAAGACCTGAAGCTGGTCAACCGGCAGCTGAAAAAAGCCGGCGAAAAGTCCGATCTGCAGGTGGCCGGTCTGCATATGGTCCGCAATGCCGAGATAATGAATTACCTGATTCACGGCACCGTCAACGTCGGGAAATCCACCATTATCCGCTGGCTGCTCGACTACATACGCAGCCGTGGCGATCGCGCCATCATTTACGACTCGGGCGGTACCTTTGTCGAAACGCACTACGACGAGCGGCGGGACAAAATCCTGAACACGCACGACAGACGTTGCGAAAACTGGGTGCTGTGGCGTGAAGGCCGCGAGGTCGTGGATTACGAGAACATGACGGCCGCCCTGATGCCGGTCGAGGGCGATTCGGACCCGTTCTGGGTGTCTTCCTCCCGGACCATCTTCAGCGACACGGCCATGCAGTTCGCGTCCGATCCGCAGCGAAATATCGAAAGATTCCTGAAAACCCTGCTGTCCATCGACCTTAAAAGCCTGCGTGAATTCCTGAAGAACACGCCCTCGGCCAACCTGGTCGAGGAGAAAATCGAAAAAACCGCCATCTCGATCCGCTCTGTGCTGACCAACTACGCGAAGTCCCTGCGCTACCTGCAGGGGCTGGATAAAGAGGGCAAGCCGGAGTTCAGTATCCGGGAATGGATGACGGAGAAGCAGTACGACAGCAGCTGGCTGTTTATCTCCACCACGGCCCGTCACCGGAAATCTGTGCGTCCGCTGATAACCATGTGGCTCTCGCTGGCCACGATATTCCTGCAGAGCATGGGCGAGGACAGCAAACGTCGGGTGTGGATTATCGGTGATGAAATTCTGAATCTGCAGAAACTCCCGGACCTGGGAGAGCACATGGCTGAGGGCCGTAAGTTCGGTGCCTGTTTTGTACTGGGTATCCAGAACATGCCCCAGCTGATTAACGTTTACGGGCGTGAAATGGCCAGAGCCATTTTTGACCTGCTGAACACGCGCTTTTACGGCCGTTCACCCAGCGCCGAGGTGGCAAAGATGGTGGAGGAAGACCTGGGTAATCAGCGCCGGCGTGAGGCCCGTGAGCAGAACAGCTTTGGCCTGGCGCAGGAGCGTGACGGTATTTCCATCAGCAAGGACAAGGTCAGGGAGCCTGTTGTTGATTACGACCAGATAATGAAGCTGCCCAACCTGCGCTTTTATGTCCGTCTGCCGGGTGAGTATCCGGTGGTAAAGCTCAGCCTGAAGTACCGCGAACAGAAGAAATACCACCCTGCGCTCATCGAGCGCGACTTCAGGGATAACCTGAGTCCTGAGCTTGAAAACATCATCAGGCACAACGAGCGGGAGGCGGCCGGTCTGGGGCTGCGTTTTCCGGCCGTTGATGAAACAGCTGAGAACGCACCCGGTCGTCCCGCGGTTCCTGAGCCGGTTTCCGCTGAACCTGTAACTACGCCTGCGGCGGTTCAGGCAAGGCCGGTTTCTTCCGCTACAGCGACACCGCAAACTGTTGTCCCTGCTCTGGACCTTACTCCTGCGCAGGAACCTTCCGCTCCAGCCCTGGAAGTTTCATCTGCGCCAGATGCTGAGGACAGAACCCCGACGCCTGCTCCCCCTTCCAACGTGACGCCTATGCTGCGCCGGCAGGTTGCTCCTGTTCTGCGGGCCGTTGCAACGCCGGAGGGGCCTGGTGACGTTAATCCGCTGAACCGACTTCGCCGGGTTCAGAACCAGGAGGGTGAAGAGAGCAGCGGTGACGAGAGTGCCCCGGCTGCAGGAGACGTGCCGGAGCTGCGGCTTCAGACAGAAAAAGACGATGCCGGCAGGCTGACGCTGCACACGGCAGGTCACGCAAAAGCGGACCCGGACAGCCGCGAGGAGGCCTATGCCGCGCAGTACCGGCAGGCCAACTACCGTATGGCCGACGATGAAAAGAATATCCTGCGCCACCGTGATGATTACGAGACCTGGCAGGAGATGGGCGAACATCATGACCACGGAGATTACGAACGATGATGACCGTTGCTCCGGTGGCGTCTGCGGCTGACGCTGCCGGTTATTACAGCAGTAAGGATAACTACTATTTTCTTGATGGCCTGGACAGCCAGTGGCTCGGTGAGGGGGCGCGCGAACTCGGACTGGAGGGGTCTGTCGACCTGCAGGCTTTCACAGACGTGCTTTACGGGAAACTGCCCGACGGCAGCGTCCTGGGAAAAGAAGTGCTGGGCAGCCACGTACACCGTCCCGGCCACGACCTGACGTTTTCTGCGCCGAAAAGCATCTCCATGCTGATACTGGCCGGGGGCGACAAGCGCCTGCTTGAGGCGCATCATGAGGCGGTGAAAGAGACGCTGGCCGTGATTGAAGGCCTGATCAGTACCCGTATCACTCATGAGGGCGAAACGCGTACGGTCCTTACAGGCAAAATGGTGGCCGCGCTTTTTACCCATGACACGTCACGCAACCTCGATCCGCAGGTCCACACCCATACCGTGATTGCCAATGCCACAGAACATGAGGGCAAGTGGCGCGCGCTGTCTACCGACTACATTCACAAGTCCGGTTTTATTGAAACGATATACCGCAATCAGGTCGGGCTGGGCAAAATTTACCGAAATTCGCTCAAAGGCAAAACGGAAGCGCTGGGCTATGAGACAGAACTAACCGGTGGCCGTCACGACCTCTGGGAGGTAAAAGGCTTCTCAGAGGAAGTGCTGGATGGGTTTTCATCACGTCACCGGGAGATTGTTGCCCGGGTCGGGGAAGATGCGTCTCTGCGCAGCCGTGACGTGGCTGCACTGGACACCCGGCAGCGCAAACAGGACATCAGCCGCTACCGTGATGAATCCCGGGAGGTCACCCCACCTGCCGGTGCGCAGGCACCCGGTGAACTCGGGCAGAGAGACACCCCGGCCGCACCGGCACTTACCGGGATTAACCCGACTCTTACGCCCGAAAACAACAGCCCGGTCATTTCAAAAGACACGGCTTTATCACGTGAGAATAACGATCTGCACGGGCCTGATCGCGCCACTGAGGCGGATAATGCGCGTGTGTCTGTGAAGGGCGGGCCGGGTAAAGATGAATCACAGCCCATCACCAAACCGGAAACGGCGGACGGACGCGCCCGGCTGCAGGCACGCTGGCAGCGTCAGATGGCCGATGCGGGGTTTGATATCGGCAGGGTCATGGAAGAGGCGCGTGAACGTCAGGCTACGCTGTCTGCCCCTGTTGAACCCGATAACGACAGCCTGAAAGACGCTATGCAGGCAGTGCGGGAGGCCATATCAATGCTCAGTGACAGTAAAGCCCGCTTCACTTTCGGCGATTTGCTGCTGGCCGCGCATCAGTCCGGAGGCGAACAGCACAAAATTGCCGATCTCAGGTATGCGCTGGACCGCGCCGTTACCGAAAACCTGCTGGTTCCGCTCGACCGTGAAAAGGGGGTGTTCACATCACAGATACACCTGCTGGATGAACTGTCTGTGCAGGCGCTCGTAAAAGACATTTTCAGTGAAAATACGGTAGCGCGGTTCAGGATGCCGGAAAAGGAGGCCCCTGCAGCACTGAAAGCCTTTGAGCGTTCACCGCTTGCCGTGATTAACGCGCCGGCCTCAGTTTCACGCCTGCGGGAGTCCACTGAACAACTGGTGACAATGTCACGCGCACAGGGCCGTGACGTCAGCGTGCTGGTCAGCTCATCTGAGCGGGCCGTGAGTTTCGGCCGTTCTGAGCAGCTGGCTGACAGGCTGATATCCCGCAGTCGCCTGCTGGATTCCACATTCAGCCTGGCCCCGCAGAGTACGCTGGTTATTGAGGGTGCTGAAAAGCTCAGCCTGAAAGAAATGCTGGTGCTTACCGGGGAGGCAAAAGAAAAAAGTGCGCAGCTGCTATTTCTTGACAGCGGAGGACGCCAGTCAAATACCAGCGCCATTTCGGTGCTGATGTCGGCAGGCGTGACGCGTCACAGCCTGAATGCGCCGGCCTCCGGGCTTGAGGCAACCGTCATCAGCATTCAGGACAAGCGGGAGCGCTACAGCGCCATGGCAGAGCGTTTTGCTGAACTGCACGGCACGGACATGCCGGTCACCGCTGCCGTCACCGGTCCGCGCGAGCAGCAGCAGCTGAGCGGCATGATCCGGGATGCCCTGCAGGAGGCGGGCAAGCTCGGTCCGGAACTGTTAACGGTGGAGGCCCGCACACCGGTTTACGTCTCCGCAAAGACCCGCCGCATGCCGGTGACCTACCGGCCGGGCATGGTGCTTGAAGACCGTTCAGACCGTGAGGATGTGCGTCACTATAACGTCGACCGCGTTCATGAGGACACCCGGATGCTGTCGCTGGCCGACAGTGACGGCGTTCTGCAGACCGTCAGGCTGGCAGACCTGACCGCCGACTGGCGGCTTTTTACGCGTGAGCAGCTGAGCGTGGCGCAGGGAGAGCAGCTTTTTGCGGTGGCCACTGATAAATCCGCCGGCGTGAAGGCCCGCGATCGTCTGACGGTCACGGCATTCGAGGACGGGGCGCTTGTGATGAACCGGGAAGGGCAGAAAAAGCCCATCCGCGTGCCTGCCGACCGTCCGTTATACGTCACACACGCTTATGTCAGTGCCCCCGGGAGTCGCGATAACGAACAGGGGACGGTTCTGGCCAGCCTTAGCGCCCGGGACCTGTCTGCCAACATGATCAATGCGCTGTCGCAGTCAGGCAGTAAGGCCGAAATTTTTACCGGCGAAGCGCAGACGCGGGCGGAGGACAGGCTTTCCCGCCTGAGTTCGCTCCGTTCTCCCCTGGAACTGGTCAGGCGGGCCAGCGGTCAGGATGTTCCTGATGCGGCACTGAAAACCCTCAATGAAAATCTCCTCACGGACACAGAAAAATCCGTGGCGCGCGCCGTCGCGCAGATGCGTCACGTCACGTTTTCTGACGTAAAACTGATCGAGGAGGCATTGACGTTCGGGGGAACGACGGGGGATATCCGGCAGGAAATCAGGCGTCAGGTCAAAGCCGGTGAGCTGATTGCCGTTCAGGTGCTTGGCGAACCGCGATACGTCGCGCGGTCCGCCTGGGAAATGGAAAAAGCCATCATTGGCCACGTCGTCGCGGGTAAAAATACCCGGTCACCGCTGATGGAGCATGTCAGTCCGGACGTGCTGACGGGACTCACCGCCGGTCAGCGTTCCGCAACGGAGCTCATTCTGCAGAGTACTGACCGCTTCACGGCGGTTCAGGGCTATGCCGGTGTGGGTAAAACCACCCAGTTCAGCGCGGTGCGCGCTGCCATTAGCCTGCTGCCGGAGGAAAAGCGGCCGATCATCGTCGGTCTCGGCCCGACTCACCGCTCCGTAAAAGAAATGGCCTCAACCGGTATCGATGCACAGACCGTCAAATCGTTTGTGCTGGACTGGCAGCAGCGCACCGCAGCGGGCGAAACGGTCAGCTATGACAACATGCTGTTTCTTATCGATGAATCATCCATGCTGGGAAACCAGGACACGGCGGCGGTCTATCAGGCGATTGTTGCCGGCAACGGTCGGGCGGTTTCGGTCGGGGACACTGACCAGCTCACATCGCCCGAGAGCGGGGCTCCGTTCCGGCTGATTCAGGAACGCAGCCCGATTGACGTTGCCGTCATGAAAGAAATCGTTCGACAGAGCAACACGGACCTGAAAGCCGCCGTGTACAACATCATCGACAGTGACGTCGCGTCGGCCCTGAAAAACGTGCAGAAAGTGTCGCCTTCGGTGGTGCCGAGGCGGCCGGGGAGCGTGGTACCTGCCGGCTCCGTCATCGAGAGCAGCAAGCCGGTGGACGTGATCGTGGCAGATTTTATCAGCCGCACGGACGAGGCGCGCGATCAGACCATGATCCTCGTTCAGCTTCATGATGACCGCCGGGCCATCAACCGCGGCATTCACGAGGCCCTGGCTGAGCGGGGGGAGCTCGGTAAAGACAGCGTCTCTGTGCCGGTGCTGGACCGCATCAACGGCGGGCGGCACGACTTTAACCGCCTGAAAGACTGGCGGGAAGGCCTGGTGGTGCTGGCAAACGAACGTTATCTGACGGTCTCGGAGGTGGACACCAGTAACGGACTCATTGTGCTGAAGGACGAGAACGACCGGCTGCACTATTATTCGCCAAAGGAACTGAACGCCACGGAGGTGGAAGTGTTCGAAAAACGTGAAATCAGCCTCAGCGAAGGCGACAGTGTGCGGCTGAACAAAACCCAGAAACAGGCCGGGCATGCCGCGCATGAGCAGTACCGCGTGGCCGCGCTGCGCGAGAACGGTGAAATCCTCCTGACCAACCAGTCGGGAGAAAAGGTTATTCATCCCGGAGCCGTTACGGCCGATCGTCACCTCGACTATGCCTGGGCCGTCACCGGTTACGGCGGGCAGGGGGCCAGTGCCCGCTACTCACTGGTGCTTGAAGGGACGCAGGGAGCCCGCGAATGGATGAGCGGCATGCGTGCTTTTTACATCAACGTGTCGCGCGCCAGAGAGCACGTTCAGATCGTGACCGACGGTCAGGCTGACTGGCTGCGATCGCTGGAGAAAAAGGAGCATGAGCCCGCCAGCGCGCATGATGCGCTGACGCCGCAGGCTGAGCGTGAGCAGGCAAGGCGTATCTGGTCAATGGGCCAGGCCATCAGGAAGACGGCCATCGGACGGACATACCTGCGGGAGCAGGGCCTCACAGAGCAGTCCCTGATGGCGCGCGTCATTCCGCCCATGAAAAAATACCCGGACGCGCACCTGGCCCTGCCGTTGTATGACGGCAACGGCAAGGCGGCGGGACTGGCGCTGATGCCGCTCCGACCTGACGCTGGACGCATCCGTGAGGGGGAAATCCGCATGGTGGCCACGGGGGATGTTCAGGCAGCGCTGTTCCGCCGGAGCCGCAACGGGGAAACCCGCGTGGTGGAGAGCATCTCTGACGCGCTGAGCGTGGCGAAGGTCCAGCCGGATGCCGGCATACTCATCAAAACCGGTGAACAGGAGCCCTCTCAGCAGCTGTTAAAAATCACCTGCGGGCAAACGGCCGTAAGCGAGGATGTTGTGCGCTCGGCATGGCTGGACAGTGAACAGCCGGTGATTATTCCGGACGAGGCCGTTCCGGCTCACCTCGCTGAGTTGCCGGAAGATCGCGTGATGCAGCTGGCCGCCAGCGACATCAGGGTGCCGGAGGCCCCGGCCGTTCCGGATGAATACGGCGACTGGGCCCGGGAAATGCAGTCGCGCGAGGCGGAGCTGGCCAGCGAGCTGGGCGCGGCTGTGCAGCCTGACGACAGGGGGCCGGACGTGGCCACACCGGAAAGGGAGGCGGCCCTGCCGGATGAGCGCAGCCTCGCGGAACAGCTGCTGCCGGCTGAGTCAGACGCAATTGCCGTGGGCGATATCCGACTGCCCGATGAACCCCGGCGCACGCGAGAGCTTTCTGCCCCGGGAGAACAGCAGCTTGCCCGTGATATTCAGGCGGCGGAAGTCCCGGAAAAAGCGCTTGCCAGGGAGGCACGGGAAGCGCTGCAGCCCTCCGGACCTGAGCGTGTACAGGCCGAGCTGACACCGGAGCGCACCCGTCAGATACAGAAAGAACGCTAGCTTTATCCGTCATTTCCATAAGGCCACGCTGCGTGGCCACAACCCGATTTTTCTCACGCCCGTTCAGGGCTAACGGACCCTTAAATGAAAAACACTTTCTCAGTCGCGGCGCTTGCGCTGGCGTTATCTGTTTCGTTCAGTTCCACGGCGGCCACGACCAGTGCCAGCGCGGCGGCCGGTGAACCCTTCACGCCGGCCCAGCAGGCGCGCATCGGCGAAATCGCGGCAGACTACCTGGTCGCCCATCCGGACGTGCTGATTGAGGTCAGCAAAAAGCTGCAGGCGCGTCAGGAGTCGCGCCGTCAGGCTGCTTATACGCAGGCCGCAGTCGGTGCGCACCGGCTGCTGATACAGCTGGATGACATCCCCGTCTCCGGACCGAAAAATGCAAAGGTGCTGGTGACGGAGTTTTTTGATTATGAGTGCGTCGCCTGCAGCATGATGGCCCCCGTAATGGAAAAGGTAATGGCCGCTAACCCCGACGTGCGCTTTGCGTTCCGGGACTGGACGATATTCGCCCCGCGTTTTCAGGAGTCGACGCTGGCATCACGTCGCGGGCTGGACGTTTGGCGACGACAGGGCGCGCAGGCCTACATGACTTATCACAACGGGATTTACCACACGGGGCATAACGAAGGGAAGCTGAACGCCGCCGACATCGATGAGGTGGCAAAGGCCGCTGGAGTAACGGATAAAAGCGGGGCATACGACAGTAAATCAGACGCGGTTATCCGGAACAACGATGCGCTGGCAGAGATGCTGGGCCTGACGGGGACGCCGGGCATTATCGTCATGCCGGTTGAAAATGCCACCGAGGCGAACACAACGGTAATCCCGGGAGTGGTCAGCGAGGCAGTGATGGAGCAGGCCATAAAAAAAGCCGCAGGCAATTAAAAACTGATAATCCGGGTCGTCTGCTTTTCGCTTACCAGTTATCCTACATCGGACGTCCGCTTTGTGCCATAAGCGGACATTGCTCACATCGGAACGTACTAATCTGCGCGGAGCAGGTCAATACAGTGGGTCCGCGCCTGAATTCAGGGTATATTCGATTTATTACGCAGGTAGTTAAAGTTAGTAAACGAGACAAATTTTTATTAAAGGGGCTTTTCAGTGGGCATCGAGCGGCTACAAATCGAAGGTGGTTTTTTGGATGGTTTGGATCTCAAATTCTCCAAAGGTCTCAATGTGATCATTGGTGCTAGGGGGACTGGAAAAACTTCATTAATAGAGTTAATCAGGTATGCTCTAGCAGCTCGTAGCCACACTACCGAGGCAAAAAACCGCTCATTAGACCATGCCAGAGCGATACTGGATGGGGGGGAGGTGACTGTTGTGCTAAATGATCTGGTGGATGATATCACCATTTCCCGCACAGCTGACGACGACAAACCACGCTCTACAGCTAGTTTCGTTGCGCCAATAGTTTTGTCACAAACTGAAGTCGAGACTCTAGGGCTTAGTGATGCAGGTCGCTTATCATTGATTGATGGATTTATCCATGGTCGGAACATTATGTCTGCGACAGAGGCGGAGCTGATCAGTTCTTTAAAGAGCATTTATAAAGAAATTTTAGCCATGGAGGCGGAGATTACTTCGCTGTCTGAGGAGGTTAGTAAGGTTCCGAACCTTACATCACAGTTGCTTGATTTTGAACGGGAGCTTCGGGACCTTCAGGGAAATTCAGATGAGGTAGCCATAAAACAAGCTGAGTTATCACTGCTCACAGAAGAACTTGCTACAGCCTCTGCTCGCGAGGATATCATCGCGAGATTCGGAAAACATGCTTCCAAATGGGGAACGACCTTAGATAATTTGCTTCTTGAGAACTATGGTCCAGATGCTTGGATTGGTGAGCCAGAAAATGATCCGGTTGCTGATCTTCGCGGGTCTTATGACTTTGCTATTTCAAGAATTGCTGAGGTATCGAAAGTTTTTCAAAAAATTGAGCATACATCTAAGCAACGACAGGAGGAGATATCTGCTAAAAATTTCGAAGTCGAGCGTAAATCTCGGGTATTGCGCACTGAACTTGATAAAGTCTCCGAAGGTACCGGAGCGTTAAGCCGTAATATTTCTTTAATTAAATCACAATTATCTCAAATAAATATCCGGCAAAGTCTCTTGGATGAAAGAGGTAGAAGGCTGGACGCGCTACGCAAACGACGTGATGAGACTGCAAATGAGCTTGAAGATATTCGCCAAAAACGCTATACCATGCGGAGTGAAGTAACACAGAAGATCAATTTGGCCCTCACACCGTATATTAAAGTAGATATTGAGCAATTATCTCAGTTAGGCGAGTATTCCAAAGCCTTAACTGATGCGCTCAAAGGAAGTGGCATAAAGTATAATGACTTGGCCTCAAAGATTTCAGAATATATTAGTCCACGAGAATTAGTGACGATCGTAGATAAGGCTGATTTCGAAAAGTTGGCAGATCTTGTGAATATACCTAAAGAGCGGGCAGCCCGGGTACTAGCACAGCTACGTGAATTTGGTCTTGCAGATATACTGACCTGCGACATTGAAGATGATGTAAATATGTATCTTCTTGATGGTGTCGACTATAAAGAAATTTCAGCACTCTCTGCTGGACAGCGCTGCACAGTAATACTATCTATAGTTTTACAGCACTCTGAAAGAATATTGATAATTGATCAGCCTGAAGACCACTTAGATAATGCATTTGTGGCTAATACAATAATAAAAACATTAAAGAACCGTAAAGGAATCGGACAAATAATTTTGTCTACTCATAATGCCAATATTCCAGTTTTGGGAGAGGCGGACTTGATAATTGAGTTGACTTCTGATGGCAGAAATGGATTTGTACAGGTAAATAAACCTCTTAATCACCCTGAAGCCGTAGACGCTATTACAAACGTGATGGAGGGTGGTTCCATTGCGTTTGCCACCAGAGCAAAGTTTTACGAAGATAATTCGCTATGATGGATCGTGAGCAAGCAGCTATTTCACTTTTGAGCACCTCAGTAGATGAACGACTCGAAGCTGCTCGCTTTTTCACCAATAATGCGGAGCCAACTGATGCGACCATGTTGATGCTAGCACTTTCGAAAGAAAATTCTAGATGGGTGAAGAGAGCGCTTGAGCGCGCTATTGAAAGATTACAGGTTGGACCACCAAAAAAAGAGATTAGTGAAGCGGCCACAGAAGAATACGTTATGGATACCAATTCGGATCGGCTCCTTAAAGATCTCCGAGCGCAGGCGGTAGACGAAGTTTCCAGGACAATTCTGCATGAGTTTTCTCCGCTCATAGGGTCCCTCCGTCTAGCCGCAGCAATGGAGTTCGATGCTTATGAAACCTCTAAAACCAAACATTGTGTAGAACGTTTAAGTGGCCTGCTAGACGCTGTCGGAAAGTTAAAAAAAGCGGCAGCTACTCCGTCGTTTAATGAATTCGATCTCTCAGAGCTTATCACAGAATGTATTGAGGTTCTGAATATTAACAATGAAAACATAGTGTTACGAGTTGCTGGTATCAAACCTTATATGGTACAAGCGGATCGGGATTCGTTAGGATTAGCCATAGATAATGGAATCCGGAATGCAGTAGAAGCAGTTAGGGAATTTTCAAGACTCGACCCAGCAGAAATTTTAATAAACTGGGGCCCTGCCGGAGCCGAAAATTGGCTTGTCATTCTTGATTGCGGCCCAGGATTTTCGGGAAATCCTGAGGAAGCGTTGAAGCTTGGAGCATCAAATAAGGATGGACATTTCGGTTATGGGCTAGCTACTGCACAGCTGTCAATGCGCTCTATGGAAGGGGACGTTTACGTCTCCAACAAAGACGAAGGTGGAGCACGTTTCGAATTAAGATGGTACAGGGATTATGGAAATATTATTCGTTGAAGATAACTCATCTTACGCTGACACACTAGTTTCTGCTGTAAAAGACAAGTTTCCTGAGATAACTTGCGTCGTTGTCGATAACTCTAGCTCAGCAGAAGCTCTTTTGGATAAGAATTATTACGATCTTATTATTCTCGATCTTTGCATGCCAAGCGTACCGTCAGGGCTTGAAAAAGTAGTAGAGAATGGGCAACAGCTATTTTACTCTGTGCAACGGTTAATGCCGGGTACCCCTATTTATATTCTCACAGGTTCCGAACTGGATAGCTTCGCTACTAACCTTTTAAGACACGGAGAAAGGATCAAACTCTGGGGGGCGGTGAGAGAATTCTCTACCGTTCTATACTTTAGAAAAGATGAAACCCTAGAGCTGATGAAGGAATTGTCAGAGGTGTATGACGAGGTAGTATCCGTAAATGCTACAGTTATAAACACCCGAGGTAAAAATATAGCTTTCGGAAGAGGGCAAGAGCGAGCACTGCAAAGCTTTGTAAGAAGCATGGGGGGATTTGATGGGGTCTACTATCCATTGAGTGGGCTATCTGGCTCGTTGGTCGGCAGAATCGAAGTACGCGATGATCGTTTTAATGTAATAGGTGTATTCGTAGCCAAGCTTGGATTGTCATCAAAGATCCAGAAAGAAAATGAATCATATGCGCGGCATGTAAGACTTATGCCTATGAATACATTTACACCTTTATTACTTAGTATGGACAAGGGGCTTAGAGAGTATAGCGCGATTTTCTATACGCTCGCTGAGGGTTATACAGATACATTATTTCAGGTTGTCCGGAATGATCCATGCAAGGCTGTAGATGTGATTAAAAAGGTTCGCAATAGCATGGAGCGTTGGTCCACTGCGCGAAAAGTTTCAAGAGTTAAAGTCGGTGAAATTAGACGGGCTAAATTAAATGATACTGATTTTAATAAACTAGCGACTCAGTATGATATCGAAGATATAAAAGATGTAGAGGACATTTTCGTGAATATTTCCGAATCGTGCATTCACGGAGACCTCCATGGTGGTAATGTTCTTGTTAATAAAACTGGAACACCGATCCTAATTGATTTTGGTGATGTCGGTTTTAACTATACGAGCCTCGACCCAATAACCTTAGAGATGAGCCTTATTTTTCACCCTGACTGTGTAGTGTCAAAAGTTTCTCATGAGATACGTCCCTCTATAAATAATTGGCCGAACATTGATCAGTATTGCCAAGATAATCCTTTTAAAGAGGTGATTAAGTACTGTCGAGACTGGGCTTACGACATAAGTGGTGACGATAAATCTGTATTAGCTGCTGGCTATGCATTCGCAGTGAGGCAACTGAAATACGACACAGTTAGCGCTGATGAGACTATTGTACTTATAAAACGAATTGTTGACGCTATCCAAACGGGAAGCTAAGCCGAATATAAAAATACGGTTGCATTAAATTTCAGGTATCTATCGACTTCAACTATTCGTGACTTTGAAAACATCTTAGGGGCGATGAGCCCCTAAGATTTTTTCCTTCGAACATTCGCCATAACACCGTCCCAACAGAGTAATTTTATATCATCGGTTTGCACTAACAGCTAACTATCTCATGCATACTGTGACCTTCTCCCCGTTGATTAATGCATAACACTGTAAGGAATGTCCGCTCCTCGCTCATAGCGGACCTCCAGCTCAGTCAGCTTTGTGCCAGAAACAGACGTTGCAAACGAACTCCAATATTAAATATTGGAAGCCGTCACTGCTGGGGTGTTATGGTAAATCCGGACGTAGGGCAGACACGGGTGATAGTGGGTGACAAAGCCGGAGGCAGATGGTTAATTTTACTATGCAGTAGTGATAGCATCGGCCTGACAACTTACAGGGAGCGTTTCATGCTGAAGATGACAATGAGCTACAACGACCTGGCAAAGGGGGGCGGCGAGGCAAAGCTGCAGGTCTACGGCGTGGGTAACTTTCCGGTCTTTTCTGGCCAGAAACCCTACACTAACGATCCCAACTGCGCCTACCTGCCGAACAGTGCCATTCCGGTTGGCCGTTACTGGATTGTCCCGCGACCCGAAGGCAGTATCGCAAACCAGATCAGGGGATGGGTTGTTGATTTCTGGAATAACTCAGACCATTCAGAGTGGTTTGCGCTGTTTAATTCGCAGACTATGACTGACTCGATATTCATCAACGGCGTGGCACGTGGCGGTTTTCGCCTGCACCCTCTACGGCCGGACGGTTCAGGAGAAAGTGAGGGATGTATTACCTTTGTGCGGCGCACTGACTTTTACACGGTCAGGCAGGCACTGTTACGCACACAAAAGATCCGCGTGCCCGGGTCGCGAAACGGGCTGATGGCCTATGGCTACGTTGACGTTCAGGGAGACAGCAACTTTGCAGACTGCAAAATTCGTTAAGAAAGCGGCGGGGTTCGCACTGTGCTTCGTAGTGGCATTTATGATGTCGCGTTACGGGATGCCGCTCTATTCGCTGACGGCGTGGATTGTTGACCATTCTCATCTGTTTTTTGGCCGTTACCAGGCTGACGTTTATGAGGCTGGCACCGATCCCGTGACCTTCTTTGCTCTGCTTGCGGTTATCACCTTATACGCCGCGATTCTGTTCGGCCTGATACGGATGGTGGTCAGGAAGCTAAAAGCCACCTGAAATTGGCTTTGTTAAACTGTTTTAGTAACAGCGATATTGTCCGTGCTTGTTTACGGTTGCGTTCTTCTTCAGTGACCTGCTCCCCGTTGATTCATACAGAATACTGTCAGCAATGTCCGCAGATCGCTCAAAGCGGGCATCCAACTCAGCCAGCATGTCCGCTTTGTGCCAGGAGCGGGCATTAGTGATCATTGGTCGGCAACTGCTGAGCAGTAACATTACATGCCCTATATGTCTGTTAATATGCGCACAATACTAATGTTTCTGGGTAAGAGTGACATGCCTCAATTAACCATCCATATTCTGAATGCTCAGGAAAAACTCACTGTTCACTGTGAATGGCTGCGAACTACCCTGAACGATACCTTTGTAAAAGTCACAAGGCTGATGCCGACTCCTTCAGTTGATGTCATAGTTAAGGCTGGGAAGTGTGTTATCCCTGAAAAAGGGCATGCCGGTTTTTGTCCTGAATCTGGAGTTATCTATATAACCGTCGATCCTGAAAACCCTGCATTTTGCAAAAATGTTGCGCACTCTATTGAACGTATGTTTGCTCATGAACTTCACCATGCTGCAAGGTGGGCAGGACCGGGATACGGCTCAACGCTGGGAGAAGTACTGGTCTCTGAAGGACTTGCCGGGCATTTTTCTCTTGAGCTTTTGGGTGGTGAAGCTGAGCCCTGGGAAAGCCTCAAGTCCGATATTGTTAAGCCCTACTATCCACTCATGTTTGAAAACTGGAATCACACTGATTACGACCATAATATCTGGTTTTTCGGAACAGGAGATTTACCAAGGTGGCTGGGTTATACCGCAGGGTTCAATCTGATATCCAGGTATCTCGCTTCATCCCCACATTTGAAAGCATCAATGCTGGCGAACATAAAGGCTGAGGAGTTAAAGGCTTTTATATGAAGTACATACTTTTAATTTCTCTAACGCTGTTATTCAACTCAT
>Ga0157357_1000481_pt1 | contig 17071 bp, 14 predicted proteins | sample AttcapACBM1_FD_111485 | JGI IMG/M metagenome (GOLD analysis project Ga0157357, IMG submission 111485) | Fungus gardens microbial communities from leaf cutter ant in Botucatu, State of Sao Paulo, Brazil - Atta capiguara ACBM1 | ecosystem: Host-associated > Fungi > Mycelium > Unclassified ... | reverse complement strand
CTGTATCTGAGAATTAGACTTCAGACTTAATAACATCAATCTTATTATTTATCATTGATATCTATATTGATCTTTATCATCATTGTCATTATTATTGAACTTCTGAATCACTCCTAAACCTCTGAGAGTGCACCCAAGGTTTAGATATCACAAACAAGTAAGTAGTTCATTTTGTGATATTTTTCTTCTCTTAATCACAATATGCTTTCTCTGATTTTGAAAAAAGCTGGTTTTGATTCTTGAATTTCTTCATTCTTTTCTAATTATTTAATCAGCAGACAAATGCAATATGTATAAAATAGTTTTGTTTTACTATTCTTCAAAGCCAATATAGGTGTTAGACAAGAGCCTGCTCTTCCTTCCATTCTTTCTGCCTTGTATATCACTCCTATTTTTCATATCTTTGAAAAAAGAACTAAATCTTTCTTATCTCCTATTCCAATCTCCACTCTTTCTTTTATAGGTGATGAACTTCTCATTTCTTAAGAAAAAAACTATGAAAAATTGAATGCAAGTTTCTTCTACAGATATAATACCATTTCGTCCCTTTTCACTCAATTCAGTCTTATTATCAAACACAAAAAGTCTGAAATCTTCCATTTTTTGAGGTCAACAAAGAACATTCACCCTCCTCCTCAGAATCTCTATCTATTAGAAGATCTACTTCTTTATTCTAAAGCACACATAGAGATATCTTGGTTTCTTTTTTGACAAGAAACTATCTTTTTGATACCATGTTCATTACTATGCTAATAAAGCTCTTTTGACAATTAAAGATATAAAAATATTACAAAACTCAAATAAAGAGTTATCTTCTATACACTCTTGTACAGAACTTGTGTCTTATCTATTGCTCACAGTTGTGGTATTTCAAAGGTGTACCACTTTTTCAGCCAATCAAGAAACTCAAAAAAATGCAAAGAAGAGTGGCTATCACAAAATGAACGACTCACTTATTTGTGACATCTGAATCTTGGATATACTCTCAAAGGTTTAGGAGTAATTCAAAAGTTCAATAATAATGACAATGATGATTAAGATCAATACAGATAATAAATAATAAATATTGATGATAAATAATGTAAATTGATGTTGTCAAGTCTAAGGTCTAATTTTTAGACACAGAAGTATATATACAAAAGAGTGATAGTCTGTGTACAAGCTGTTTTCATCACATGATCAAAACTCATACCTAATGGGAGCAGTCATCTGTCATAGCAGCTGTCAGGCTAATTTTAAAAAATAACTAATTATGTTACTACATTAATATGCTTGTATCTCTATGAATACTTATTACTATATGATATACCATATACCATTAGAAACGATTTGATGAGCACTTTCCAATGCAAGTTTGATCATGCAAATCTGTCTAGTCATTTATGAGATATTAGCAAACAAAGATTTTACATTTACTGATAACCTGATATCTCAGTTGTTTGTTGTCACTTTTATACATCCTGTATATGTACAGATAGCCCTCATTTGGAACTTTACAGCACAACTTAGTTTGTGAAAATTGGTTTACTGGTTGTGGAGATACAAGCTGAATGAAGTTTGTGACAGTGGTTTTGTAGATTATAAGAGCATTCTAAACTTCTCCCACCTGGAAAGTTAGGGCTATAGCTGGCCATGTTCCTATCTAATTCTACCTTAACAAAATCATTAGCCATCAACAACTGCATGTAGCATCTTTACTCAAACAACATGCCATTATTTCATTACTTGACAATCAACACTTCAAAAAGACTTCACTACATCATATGGCAACTTTCTTACTTATGCCCAAACAAAAATCAAAAATCAAAAGTTCTATAACAATTATTTAAACAAAGTTCTTCCTTCTTTCAACTCTTTAAATAGTGAACTTCTGCCAGGTTTTCATTTAGTAGATATCTTTTCTGACCAATTTTCTTTTACTTTAGTTAATCACAAAGATACAGATGCATTAAAAACTCATAACATTAAACTAGACAAGATCTATGAAGATTTCTCTGACAATCAAAATATCATACTTATTATTGTAGACATGAGCATCAAAAACAATGTCACAACAATGTCACTATCTCAGTATCCTACATTCAAAAGTGTCATAAAATCATTAGCAAATCTGTTTATCATGCAATGAATGTCAACTCCACTGAAGCTGAACTCTTTGCTATCAGATACAGAATAGACCAAGCAACAAAAATACATAATGCTTCAAAAATATTTATTATCACTGATACCATCCCAGCTGCAAAATGAATATTTGACACTTTAATTCACCCTTATCAACTTTATTTGATTGTATTATCAAAGAGCCTTAGGGAGTTTTTCAACAAAAATTCTGATAATTTAATCTCATTTTGGGATTGTCCCAACAGCATCAAATAGTCTCTGTATACTTTGGTTGACAAAAAATCCAAACATATTAATATCAATCCTATTCTACCAAGTAGGATGTCTTGGGAGTTTAGTAGAAAAGAAGAGTATAACTCTATTATTCCTGGCTGAGAAGACCAAAGACAACAGGTAAATGACAAATAATGTTTCAAGCTTCTGATTACAAAGAAAGAAACTTTCTTAACCTTAATAATGAAAAAGAAGAACATATTCATTCTATATATTTAAAAGAAGGTATATGGCCAAAATACTATAGTCTTTCTAATTCATTATGTATATGCCTTACCAGAGTGATCACTAATCACTCACATATAGGTGAATACAGGCTGAAGTTCTTTCCTAAAGAATTCATAGCATGTCCCTACAGTAATTATCCTATTGAAACAGGAAGATATATCTTATTCAATTGTCTGTATTATACTAAGTATTAGAATCTGAGAAAGAAGTATATCATGGATATTCTTATGTTTTATCATATGCCAAGTCTACTTGTCCAGAAAATACATTCCCACAGTGATATTGCTTTCCCAATTATACAAGCCTGCTTTCCATAGTAGCCACCTTACTTGCAACATGTCTTATAGTGGTGATGCAATCATCTAGATTTTCTGTCTTCTATAACAGAGATACTTCTATCTGACTCAGCCTTCCATGGTGGAGTCATACTTCTGTCAGTATCTTAACACTAAAACCCTGAGCATCTTCTATAGTATGTATCTGTATAAAAAACTAGTAGTTATACTGTAATTCACTAGTCTGATAATCAACAAAGATAACTCTTATTGAACTCAACCCCCAGTGTTCAATGGCAACACACCAAATCAGTACTCACTCTTATCTCAGACTTCTTTCTTTTACCTAAAGTTGCAACTACATAACAGACAGATGGCACAGTACATAAGCTGAAGCCAAGGTCATTCCACAAGTCTGCACATCTCCAAACCCATCTCACAGACTTTCACCTCTAGTGTGAACAGTGCCTGACAGTATTATCAGACTCCCAAGTTTGTTGTTGCTTCTAAGCAGCTCTGTTTGCTAAACTCTTTGTCATAGTTCCATCTACAAAACAATTCTCATATTTCATACTTCAAAGTCCAAAATGGCTTTCTCTCACCATAATTCCTCAACTTCAACTCCAGTCCCACTACTTGGGATACCTTTCAATACCATTTCATGTTTTAGTGATTATCTAGCTTATCTGCCAAATACTCCACAATATTCAAGATGAATTCACCAAAGAGACTGCTCATCACCAAGGTCTCTATCTAGTACTGTTCATCTTGGCCAGATAGCTTTGCCTATTCCTAGCCCAAGTATCGTCCCTAAAAAAATAATCCTAACTAGGAGAATGCTCTCATTACTAATTCTAATACTAATTTAACAGCTAATAGACCTATATCTTTCACTCGGTCATGATCAAAACCCCATTAGAGTGATAATACTAATGAACAGTTGGCCAACATACTTGGTTGACTTGCCAATACTCTTAATACTAATTCAAGATGAACTAAAGTCCACATTCTCAACACCTTCAGTGGCACTAAGCCTAACAAGCTCAATAATTTCTTGTTTCAGGATTACCTCTATTTCTGTGCTAATCTGGTGCAATTTAATATGAACATTGCAAAAATCAACTTTACAATAATCTATCTTATGGAAGTAGCTCAGAGCTGGTTTAAGGTGGGTTTCAACCAAGAAAACCAGAGCATCCTGCAAGACTGGCTCTCTGACTGAAACCTGTTTGTTAATGAGCTATGTTAACATTTTGGTCTCTTAGACTCCATAGATAAAGTGGCTAACATGCTGGATAATCTCTGCATGAAGCCCAGCAACAAGATTTCCACTTATAACATAAATTTCATATGTTATGCCTCCTAACTAGGTTGGAGAAATAGTGTACTGTGCCATTGCTATTACTAGGGACTTCCAAATTAGATCCAGGATGCTATCTCTACCTGGGAACAAGGAAAACCCACCTCATTCCAGAATATGTATGCTATAGCAATGACTATTGATCACCACTACTGGAAACATGACTGCAAATGCTACCATACAAGGCAGGTAGAGAAAGAGACTCTTAAGTCACACTTCTGGAAGTAAGAAAAAACTTCCATATCCAGTTATGCCATAGTCTCCTAAAATAAGGCAAACTCATCTTCAGTGGCCTTATTTACCAAGACACTCTCCGCCAAACCATCTCTGTCCCCTGCTCCCAAGAAACAACCAAATTCTCTGCAGGTAAACCTCTCTTTCAAGCTAGCCAGCAATAGCAAGTTGACCAGTGACAAGTGCAAGAAGTGTCTCAAAAACAACCTATGCCTCTACTGTGGTGTAGAAGACTACAAGTTGGACTCCTGTTCCAAGAAGCAGACCACAGTCACTCCCAAGGGCTGTGGTGCTTCAGTAACTACTAGTTCTCCAGCAGCTGCTTCCAAGAAATCCTCAGAAAAATAAAGAATGACCCCCAGGACTCTGCACAGACTGAAGGCTATGTTGAACTTCCCTATGTAGCAATAAGTCCCATTTGACTCAATGTATCTACTCTTTCTAATTCTCATTCACTTTTTGTTTCCCTTACTTCTCCCTTGATTCTTGGTCAGGATCATCTTAATAAAATCCCATTCCAAGCTCTCATTGACTCCAGGTCTACTCATTGTTTTGTAGACTTAAAACAGCAACTCCTCTAGTTGCTCTCTACTTGTTTGATAGTTCATCAAACAGTACCATCTCTGAAATTGCTAACTTACTCATAATTTTTTCCACTGGTAATTGTATAAATCTAGACTTCTATATCACTCTGTTAGATTCTTTCTGCTCTTTAGTCCTTGGATACAACTGGCTCACCCAACACAATCCAGTAATTAACTGGGTAAATGGGTCAATAAACTTCCACCTATCTTTGTGGGAAAATCTTGCTCCTTCTCACATCATGGCCAACACACCATTGACATCTCCATCACTTCTTGACATCCCTCTGCAATTATCTGATTCTGCAGTTTTCATACCTGCATCTGAGACCTCCATGTCTAACTCTGAGCAACCTAGCATTACTATCATTGGTGCTGCAACATTCTTGTGCACATCAAAACTCCTGAGCTCTAGCAATTTTGAACTCTATCTTTGCTCTTTGGACATTCAGGCTAACTCTGCAAAACTTGCAGAAGCTCCTGACCTTTCTAATGTTCCTTCTGAGTATCATGAATTCACTGAAGTTTTCAGTAAAACTAAAGCTGAAATCCTCACTCCTCATCATCCTTATGACCTCAAAATCAATCTGGAAGAAGATGCTCAACCTCTAGTTGGTCCTATATACTCACTTTTGGTATCTGAACAAGAGACTTTATTGAGGAAAACCTCAATATGGGTTTCATCCAACCAATCTCATCTCTGCATAGTACACTGGTCTTATTCATTAAGAAGAAAGATGGTTCACTATGCCTCTGTGTCAACTTCTGTAGTCTTAACCATATCTTCAAAAGGATTTTTATCCACTCCTGCTCATTTCTGACCTACTGGACTCACCTCACAAATCTCAGGTTTATTCAAAGATAAATCTTCACCATGTTTACCACTTGGTTCACATTGTCAATGGTAATGAATGGAAAACTGCTTTTAGGACATACTATGGATTATTTGAATAGTCTGTAATACCTTTCAGTCTTACCAATGCTCTCACAGCTTTTCAGCAATTTATAACATGTCCAAACTTCACTGGCATGTTAAAGAAGTACTCAAGTATCTCTGCAAGGCTAGCCTTTATACCAAAACAGAGAAATGTGAATTTCACTCTGAGTTAGTAGAGTATCTGGGATACATTCTTTCTCCTTCAGGCCTTACCATGTCCAACAATAAAGTAAAGATTATTCAAGACTGGCCAGAGTCTAAAAAAGTCAAGGATATTCAATCCTTCTTAGGTTTCATTAATTTCTATTGCCAGTTCATCTTCAACTATTCAGACATTGTCATTCCATTGACACACCTCACCCAGAAGGATATCTCTTGGAAGTTCAACTCCTCCTGTCATGATGCTTTCAATTCTCTCAAGAAGGCATTCACCTCTACTCCCATCCTCACTTATTAGATTCCCAATGCTTAACTCATTGTGGGAACCAATGCTTCAGACTATGCTTTTGCTACAATCCTTTCTATTTTTAATGAAGAAAATGGAGTCCATCTAGTTGCCTTTCACTCTCACACTTTTACTGTAGCAGAGTTGAATTATGATATACATAACAAGGAACTACTTGCCATTTTTGAAGCCTTCAAAATTTGGTGACACTACTTAAAAGGTCCAGCCTATCCCATTGATGTTGTCATGGATTATAAAAATCTTGAGTACTTTTCTACTACCAAGATGTTGACCTAGAGGCAAGCACAGTAGTCCAAGTACCTCTCTCAGTTCAATCTTGTTATCAGGTTCTGTCCTAGTTGTTTTGGCACCAAACTGGATGTTCTCACTAGATGCTGGGATGTCTATCCTAAAGGGGGGAATACTAGCTATGCTACAGTCAATCCTCACAACTTCAAACCCATCTTCACTCAACAACAATTTACAGCCTCTGTATGAGCTACTATCTTGCTCTTCTCTTCTTTCCATGCAGCTACAATAGTTGATCTGGATACCCTACATCAAGATATCCTTTTAGCCCTTCCTAGTAACCCAATTGCTATAAAACACATCTCCACAGATGGCCAGTGGTCTATGGATCTAAACAGTCTTCTTCTTCTTAACAACAGAATTTATGTACTATCTGCTAGTAATTTCCATATACATATCCTCTAGTATAATCATGATCACATCCTTGCCAGATATTATGGTCAAAACAAAATACTGGAACTAGTTCGCTGTGAATATTCCTAGTCCAGCCTCTATGCTGACATACAACAATTCTGCAAGTTCTATGTTACTTGTATGTGATCCAAGCCACAATATCACAAGCCCTATAGATCTCTTAAACAACTTTTTATCCCTAAATGACCATAGAATTCCATTTCTATGGACTTCATCAAAAAACTTCTGTCATCCTCCAGATTTGACACTATCTTGATCATAGTTGACCAGCTCACTAAGTAGGTGATCTTTATCCCTACCCATGATACTATCATATCCACAAACTTAGCATGTCTGTTTATTCTTCATGTGTTCTCCAAACATACCATTCCTTTCCATGTTACCTTCAATAGAGGCTTGGAGTTTATATCTAATTTTTTCTGTTTCTTAAGCACTGCTCTAGACATGTAGCTTTACTTCACTTTAGGCTACCACTCTAAAGGTGATGGACAAACCAAATATACAAATCAGACTCTTAAGCAATACCTCTGTATATATTGTAATTACCAGCAAGATAACTGGTCTAAACTCCTATCTTTTATGGAGTTTGCCTATAATAATGCTCCAAGTGCTACTACTAGTGTTTCTTCATTCTTTGTTAATAAGAGATATCATCTGAATATCACTGTTTACTCTGAACACAATATTACTTCCTTCTGAGCCTGTGACTTTGCTGTAGATCTCGATGAGTTACAGAGTATCCTCAAAGCTGAAATCTTCATAGCCTAACAGCATTATCAGAAATCTGCTGATATATGACATTTCTCTGCTTCTGATTTCAAAGTAGGTGACAAAGTTTTTGTTAAGACTCAGTTCTTCCAGACCACTTAGCCTTCAAAGAAACTCTCCAAAAAATATCTCAGACCTTATGAAATCATTGCCCAGTCTGGTACACTATTGTTTACCTTTCATCTTCTAGAGTCTATGTGTTCTGTTCATCCAGTTTTCCATGTGTTTATGCTCAAACCTGCCATGTTCAATTTCTTCTCTAAGAGAATATAACTAGCCCCCACTCCAGTTATAATTGATAGGGAACCTGAATATGAAATTTCTTGGATAGTGGATTCTAAAATTGATTGCTGATAGGCATGCAAACTCCTGTACAAGGTGATCTGGCTAGGGTATAAAGACACTGGAGATAAATTTGAGTCAATTTCTGTATTGGAACTTACTTATATTTCTAACTTGGTATTCAATTTCCATATTGCATATTCTGCCAAGACCAGTCCACTTCCTTTGTCCTGATTACACTGTTATACTTATCCTCTACCTCTATATACTTTTTAACAGAAATTCCTTCATTAATTCCTTAGTATATTCAATCCACTTATTCTTATTAAACTCTAGCTTCTGTACACTTTTCAGAGTTTCTTTTCAAACTTTCAGATTTTTATTTTTATTTTCTTTCTTGATTTTCTTACTCACCTATTTATATTACAAAAAAAAATTAAAGAAAAACTAAGAAAAAACAAGACCACTATACTAACAGAAGGTAGACAATAAAGTTTCCTTCTTCTAACTTTCTCCAGGACCACCCTTAGACCCCTCCTCATCATCTCTATCTTCTTCAACCTCACTCTCCTTCCTGTGATCCTATGAACTCCATCTCCATTCTACCACAGCTCCAATCCTCTTCAACTAGGCTGTGTTTCTCTTTTGGCCCTCCACCAAGTTCCAGAGGGACTTCCTGACTCCTTGATACTCCTCCATAAGTTCTTGGAGTACCTTTTTAATAGCACTTAGAATCCTGCTATAAGTGGAGATCATAGCTGGAGTATTGGTATTGATATGGGGGACATACCACTGCTTGATAGTGATACATATACAAGAGACTGGCTAAGAGAATACTATTAATAAAAAGAAAAACAGAAAGGATCTTGTTACTTACCTTGAATTGTGCACCAGGCAGTATGTACATATCTCTCATAGAGGTTAGTACCTCTATCTTAATCCTAGTATCTCTACAATATCTTACTGGCTGTTTTCCTTTAGTCTCTATCATCTTCCAGAGTGACCTCCTTATACTTAGATCCCATAATCTGGGATCCCTCAGTGCCCTCTAAAAGAGTAGCATCCTCTACTAGCATCTTATCTCAGAGCTGTTAAAGATACTCCAATGTTCTCTTCTTCTTCTTCTCCTCTTCTGCAATCCTTCTCTTCTTAGCTTCCTCTCTTGCTTTGGCCTTTACTTCCTTTCTTGCCTTCTGAGCTGCATACTCAGCTCAATGTGCTTTGCTGCTTTTTCCAATTGGATCAGGAGCTGCTTCTCTTCCTTATGTCTCTGCTATATTTCTTGCTACTGCTTTTTGAGCATCTTGGCATTGTTTTGGGAGATACCAGAGTGAATAGGAGATGACATGGTGATATAGAGGAAAAGGTGAAATTTTTTTTCTGTTTATGTATTGTTGACCTAGGTACCATCATGGGATTTTTGGATAATTCTAATAGAACTTTGAATAAACTCAATAGGACTTCAAAGGCTTAGTTCTAAGAGGGAAATACTGTCATATACCAAGTTTACTCATCTGGAGAATACATTCCCACAGTGATATCGCTTTCTCAACTATATAAGCCTACTTTACTTGTAACATATCTCATAGTAGTGATGCAATCATCTGGGTATTTCATCTTCTATGATGGAGATACTCCTATCTGACTCAGCCTTCCATGGTGGAGTCATACTCCTATCAGTGTCTCAACAATAAAACCCTGGGCATCTTCTATAGTATGTATCTGTATAAAAAACTAGTAGTTATACTGTAATTCACTAGTCTGATAATCAACAAAGATAACTCTTATTGAACTCAACCCCCAGTATTCAATGGCAACACACCAAATCAGTACTCACTCCTATCTCAGACTTCTTCCTTTTATCTGAAGTTGCAACCACATAGCAAACAGATGGCACAGCACATAAGCTGAAGCCAAGGTCATTCCACAAGTCTGCACATCTCCAAACCCATCTCACAGACTTTCACCCCCAGTGTGAACTGTGCCTGATATGTTCTTAGAGTTCAATCCTGAAGCTTTCTGCTTTTAGGATAGCATATCAGCTTAGTATCACTTTGCTATTTTCCTATATTCTTTTTCTTTTTTCTTCTTTTTTCCCTTTTCTTTTTCTCTTTTATGTAAGTAGTTACTATGTGTAGCTACCACGGCCTACCTTCACGTCCCCATGTAATAAATTGTTGAACAAAAAAAAAAGATGCAGTGTAGGCCGCAGGCTATGTATCATGTCCCTTAGCTATTCCTTTGATCAGTGGCCGAACAAGATACAACTAAAGCGGGATTTAATCGGCGGTTTAATGGTGATTATCTTTAAAAGATGGAGTAGAGAAGAGTATAGGCTTCATATTTGATTGCAAATAATTCTACGATTGATGGCTTCTGGGTGTCGGAGACCATATTATGTCTTCTGTGTGAGAGGGAATAATATACTGAGGTTGGAGTGATTGATGGGATATTGCGATCTACCCAATCCTTGACAAAAGGCTATGTTTGGGCTGCGAATCGAGGATCAGCGGAAAATGGAGCTTTCAGCAGGTCCCATATTGTGGATCATGCGCCGAAGCCAAGGGTCAATTATCAAAAATACTTCGCCGGAGCTTCATAAATGTTTGGTACAGGGTGGACGGAGAGTTGAGAACTTGAAAGCTCACCTCCCCTGCTAGAAGCCCAGGAATCTATGGGTCATGTGACAGGGCCCCCCACGTCCCGTCTAGCTGCAGAAGTCCGAAGCACCCAAGCCAAGTTCTCGTACACAACAAATGTGATACAATTCCCAGGGAGGACACGAACAAGGCTGGTCCCAAGACCACGGTAGAAACCTCTGAAACCTTCTTGTTTCCAGGTACGCCTGATAGTGGTAGGGATATCGGGAAATAACTTTGATTGAACATTGTTCTGTGATCCAGTTAACAATAAATTTCTTCGAAAACATATGCCAGAATAGGCGACTAACTTGAGTGCGGGACCGTATCACCTGATAGGGGTATGTAGCCGCTGAAGCCATGAATTTGCTTGAGATGGACATAGATGAATATGCTAAATTAGACTATAAGAATTTAGTAGAAGTTTACACATTCCAAACGTGGTTCGCACTAGTTTATCCAGGTCCTGACTGTAAGTCTTTCCGGCACGCTCAGCTTGCTTTCGCTTCTGGTCGAAACCCCACTCTTTCATTTTCTCGTACGCCACAAATTGAATAGCTCCATTAGACACACCCACGAGGGCCAACGCAGTTCCACGAAAAAGGCCGGTAACTCCATCTGATTGGGCAATTGTCGAGAGTCCATCTAGTAAATTATAAGATACCAGATGTGTTAATTCAATCATGAACACACCCCAGAGCCCTTTATAAGCGCCAGGAGATTCCTTTGTCGTAGCAAACATCCGCACTCTTACAAGCCATAGCGGATTTGTAATTACGGCTGTCACTGCGCCTTTGGGATGTTGGGATATTCAGCATCAAAAAAGACGAAGAGCAGAGAGACGGTCCGCACTTGCTTCTGCGGAGCATATTAGATATTGAGCTGCTGATAGAGATTTGGTTATGTCCCCGCCCGCGGCTTGCTTCTTAAGCACATTATAGCTGATGTCACGATTACATCAGTTGGCTGTACAAGGAATAAACACGAACAAGAGAAAGTATAATCCCCAACTTGAAGCATTTCCAGCAATGTTAGGTGAGATTCCACGGTATAGACCTCTCCAACCTTGCTGCTGTTGAACGTTCCTGAGAGCGTAGTATATTTGTTTGCCTATACCGCCGGCCGGCACTCCTGTGTCAACTTGGAATTTGATTTTAAGAAGATCCAACGGGTTTAGACATAGCGTCGTCACAACTCCTGCACCGATACCAGAAACTGCATGATCCTATGAACAGTTAGCAAATACTGTAATTCAGCGTATGTGGTAGGAACATACAATAGCGGTGGTTGCAAAAAAACTCAATGACTGCTGTGTCATCCCAGAAGCACACAAAGCAAGGCAGCACGATTCTCAGAAGTTGGGAATGAAAGGTGGAGACTTGGTAGCCGAGCATTAAATATCTCCCCATGTGACCAATCAGCCATCAGCCATCACTGGAATCTCCAGAAATAGAAATAGTAAGTTTTAAGATTAAAAGCGTGATACAAAATGTTGGAAGAAACTGACAGCTTAGCTAACTTTCGACTCTTATCAATAACTAGGCTACTACTACAATTATAAAGAAAACATGTGGGATTTTCCATAATAGACAAGCCTCATGTTAATTCTATACCTACATATACAGATTCTTTGAGTCAATCTGTCAGGCATGGTTCACACTTGAGGGCAAAAGTCCACAGGGTTGGATTGGGGTTTGTACCAAGTATAGGAACTTGTACAAAAAGCACAGAGTCATGGACTTTGTGAATGACCTTGGCTTCAGCTTATATGCTATACTAGTATATCTGTTTGCTACAGGGTCACAACTTCAGAAAGAAGAACAGAGTTCAGGGGATGAGTTCTGATAAGGAGTGTATCACTGTAAAATACCAGAGTTTAGTGTTTAACATTATTATCAGACTGAAAAGTATAATATATCTACCAGTTCTTAAATACAGAATATTATAAAGGAGAACTTGTGTGTCTTATAGTACAACCCCAAGTAAATGTTTCAGTGACAAGACACTGACAAAGGTTTAGATAGAAGAACTCTATCATAGAAGACTAAGTACTCACAAGGTTTGAACAAGAGGGCAATATTGCCACAGAAAACAAGTTATGTGCAGAAGAATAACACTATTTGTCAGGTACAGTTCACACCAGAGGTGAAAGTCTGTAAGATGGACTTGGAGATATGTGAACTCATGGAACAACCTTGGCTTCAGCTTATATGCTGTGCTGTCTGCCTTGTGGTCACAATTTCAGAGAATAGGAAGAAGTCTGAGACAGGAGTGAGTACTGATTTGATGTGTTGCCATTGAACACTGGAGATCAAGTTCAATAAGAAGTTATCTTTGTTGATTATTAGACTAGTGAATTACAGTGTAACTACTAGTCTTATATATGAATTCCTACTATAGGAGATGCTCAGGGTTTCAGTGGGATAGCCCCTATTACTCTGAGTGGAGGTTTCAGTATTGAGACATTGACAGGAGTAACTCTATCATGGAAGACCAAGTCAAATAGGAGTATCTCTGCCATAGAAGACAGAATACCTGGATGGTTACAGCACCACCATAAGGCATGTTGTGAGAAAGATGGCTGCTGTAGAAGACAGATTTTAATTGTTGGCAAGAAATGTACTATGGAGATATGTTTTCTGGATGAATGGACTTGGCATATGACACTGCCACAAAATATAGGATATTTGAAAGTTGGACCCAGTATATATCATAATCTCTATATCATTTCTGTAGTTATTTTCTACTTGGCCATTATTCCAAATACCAATTCTTAGTATTAAGATACTCTATGCTTTTTCTTAGTCTAATAATAGTATCAGCAATATGCTAATGACACTTTTATAGTATTTTACTACTTTCTATCTTATTTATCCTCTGTAAGAGAACTCACTCTTCTACAACTAGATACCTTATTCATTCTTTCATGCTTATCAATAATATGATTTACTTATTTGTACTCATCTTTTATTTCAACTATTTCTGATTATTAGGGAATATGTTATATACTAATCTCTCATTATGGATAATGCTTATCTAAGTTCTGCTCTACCAAAAACATCTATAAAAATAAATATCTCTTTTTTGATCTACACATTCTCTTCTGGTATAGATCAACCTAGTTTCATTCTATGTCCAATCACTCTATGAGTGATCACATGACATTCTTATAATCTTCATGGAACTCTGAACAATATCCAAGAATCTTAGTATAACTAGAGTAATTACTTGTCTCCTTTGTTTCTTAGATATTGTCTTAGTTACTATTATAGTCCAAACTCTAAGCTATATCTGTCTCTAACACAGATCATGATCAGCTCATATCAAAGCTGCATCTTTCTCTACAAAGATAACACTTATTTATTCTAAGTAATATTCTTCTTTATAATAAATAAAACTTATAATTTCCAGGTCACATTTTTCTCTATAAGAATAGTTATTATAGAAGAGTTCTATCAAGGTCAGCCTCTATCTCCATCCTGAGTTCTGCCTTTTTTCATATCAAACTCTATAAATACTTTGTTTTCCATAACAGAGTTTGCTCTATTATCCAAGTTAATCTCTAAGGTTTTTATCTTTTATAACAGACTTACTCACATAAAAACTCTGAGAATACTCTATCTTTCATTGAAGAGTTTACTTCTATCCATATTTGATCTCTATCTCTGTAAAAATATAGATCAATTCTATCCAAATCTGATTATTTATGAGAGCCAGACAGAGATATTAACATCATTCAAGATAGAGATATTTCTAGAAGTCTCATCCTATCTTTACTCAAGTTTCACTGTGTTTTAGACATATCTCTTTGTATAAAAGGCTAGTAGTTACTCTGTAATAGCTAGCTTGATAATTGACAACAGTTAATATCAATCTCCAGTGTTAATAAGTAATATACTCTAACTCTAGATCATAATTTTAAAGCAATATTTTTGCTCTCTATAAGTATCATACTCATTTTCAAGATGTGAATACAATTCTGTATCAAACTCTGGTGTTAACAGTATTATGCTATCTTACTACTAGTACTTGTTATCAAACTTTGATATTTTACTGACTACTCTTAGCATTAAATTCCAGTGCTAATAATAACCTGTTGTTCCTTATTATCAGAACTCTCTAGGTCTTTTTTCAAAATTGTGACCAAACAACTATCAGTGGTATAACATATATGTTGAAGCTATTACAAGATAAACTACTTACTTATTTGTGATATCTGAACCTTGGATATACTCTTAGAGATTTAGAAGTGATTTAGAAGTTCAATAATAATGACAATGATAATAAAGATCAATACAGATATCAATAATGATGAAAATATGAAAATTGATAATTGATATTGTTAAGTCTAAGGTCTAATTCTCAGATATAGAAGTATTTATACAAAATAGTAATAGTTTGTATGCAAGCTATTTCCATCACATAATCAAAACTAATACCTAGTGGTGCTATCATCTATCATAGCAGATATCAGGCTAATTTTAGAAATTATTAGAGATGGTTTGATAAGCACTTTCCAACACAAGTTTGATCATGAGAATCCATTTAGTTGTTTATAAGATATATATGCAAATAGCCCTTATTTGGGGCTTTCCAGTACAACTTGATTTGTGAGAATCAGTCTACTGACTATGGAGATACAAGTTGAATGAAGGTTGTAATAGAAGCCAAGATTATCTATAAAGTCAGCAACTTCATATATTATAGATAAGTTCAAGTACTTGATTCCAACTTCATATATTTATTCACTGACTTTTCACTCAGTATAAACTATGCTTTCATAGTTATCTAATATCAGTATTTAAGCTATATAAATACTTTGTATTTGTTACAAAATGAACTACTCACTTGTTTGTAATATTTAAATCTTGGATGAACTTTCAGAAATTTAGAAGTGATTTAGAAGTTCAAGGGAAAGATATATATATATATAAGAAAATAATAGTTTGTATACAAGCTACTACCATCACATGATTACTACTTACTATCCAGCTATTATAGTAGCTGCTAGACTAGTTTTATATATCACCAGTAATGTTATGATTCTAAGCTTGGCTCAGGTTGTAACTTAGGCAAAGGTTTGAGTAAGAAAAGAGAAAATGATCAATTAGTAAAGTATAAGGATATAGAATCATATCTACAGCTATATACCTAAAGACTATAAGGAAAAAGAAAGACATTCTTAAGAAAACAATAAGGAAGAAATAAGGAAAATATAAGGAAGTCTCCACTACTACATAAGATATTGACTGATGATATATGAGAAAGATACAAGGTATAGTAATTATGAATCAAAGATAAAACAAACCCTAACATATATTCAAGTTATGATAAGCATAAGGCAAACACCTGTAGAACATGAGATAATGATTATAACAAGTAATAGTTTGATGAGCTCTTTTCAATATAAGTTAGATTGTGCAAATAAATCTATCTAGTCATTCCTAAGATAATAGCTAATAAAACTTATAGTTAATAATAGTCTAATATTTTAGTAATCTGTTGTCACTCTTATATATCCCCCATATGTGTGGATATGTTAAAAATCTTCTTAATTATTTTCCATTTTTCTAGTCTTTTATAATTTCTTATTTTTTATAGTTTAGTTTTTTTATTTTCTTCTTTGGACTTAGCTAAAAAGTGTGATGGTCACAAATGTCACAAATTGTAATGTATGTCACATTTGTGTCACATTTTCACAGTCACACAGTCATGTAACTTGATAGAATATCATATAAAGTAGACTACTTTATAGTAATAACTTTATTGAGTTCTCTTATATTACTTTATATAAGTACACTTTTCTTTTAACACTTGAAGAATAAGTTATGACAGGATAATTAGGGCTTTCCAGTGCAACTTGGTTTGTAAGAATTAGTTTACTAGTTATAAAGATACAAGTTAAATAAATAATATTTCTTAGCTTGAAAATTAACTTTCTTAAATTATAATCAATATAATATATAGAGGTGTAGTATATGAGCTAAACATTGCTTCTCTCTCTTGTACCACCACCTTATATGGTAGCACCTAACAGAGAAATTGCGAATATAAACCCCTTTAAATCATCTTCAGCTATCACTCTCAGCTCTTCAACAACGCCTAAATCGCAAGCTCTAGCATTACCAACTGTGTCTCATTTAAACTGCACAGGGATGGACATTTCTATAGGACAAGTATCTGCTAACAACTACGAGGTAAGAGG
>Ga0157357_1000479_pt1 | contig 17093 bp, 17 predicted proteins | sample AttcapACBM1_FD_111485 | JGI IMG/M metagenome (GOLD analysis project Ga0157357, IMG submission 111485) | Fungus gardens microbial communities from leaf cutter ant in Botucatu, State of Sao Paulo, Brazil - Atta capiguara ACBM1 | ecosystem: Host-associated > Fungi > Mycelium > Unclassified ... | reverse complement strand
TGTGACTGATGTGTGACAGTGTGATCATGATGTCACTCTAACCCTAATCCTAAATTTAAATAAATAAAATAAAAGTAAAAAGAAAAAGAAATTAAATAAAGAAATTAGCATTCAAGCTTTGCATGTCTAACATATAAGCACTGTGGAGTATTCTGAGAGTGATAGTTTGCTTCTGTTTTAAAGTAAAGTTTATGTTTCTAATGTTTATGACCTCTATCATCACATTATTTCCCTCTATCACAACTTAAAGTTAGCAAACTATAAAAGATGTTGAAAGACTTCTTTAGAACTGGTATTTTAGAACTATTGGTGGCTTCAGATGTCTTATTATATTGGTCAATACATTAGCACTTGTGATTTATGCTTGTGGACAAAGTCTGTAAGAAAACTTGACTTTTCTAACTTTTCTGATGACCTTTTAAACTTATAAAGATCATTTACCCAGGCAGAGCTCTCTAACACTAAACTCTGTGGGCTTTTTTACAGACTTTCTCACCCTTAGTCAATACTACCACATACTAATACACTTTCTTACCCCCATTCTGAGCTTAGACTAGCTTCTCTTAGTAGTTATTAGGTATATCCTACCTTTTTGGATAATATTCTAGATACTTCTATCTAAGTTTCTGACTATTTGCATGCCATTATTCTGATGGTTAGCACAGTATTGTTCCACTAGATTATAATGGACAGTATGGTATTTAAAACTGTGCTTTCCTTCATAAAACCTTATCCAGTTCTCTTAAATTTTTTTCAAGATGGGTTGTACTTAATTATTAGTCTTTGCAATATACACTTAGGTTTTCCTGAAGTTGTAATCTCTACTATATTACTTTGTTTTTTACCCAGTTTCTCTAAAAAAGCCCATTCAACATCTATTTCTTGGAAAATTGCATCTTTTCTCTGTCCTAAATACACAATGGAAGATGATCAGTGTAGACTTCATTGTGAAGCTCCCAAAGTCTACAGGCTTTGATGTAGTGATGACTATCATGTACTTGGTGTCCAAAGACTATGTACTTTATTTTAACCCATACTATAGTAAGTATAGAAAAAGTGGCCAGACTTTTTCTACATTACATCTAGAAACTCCATAACCTCTTTATGCATGTTGTGTCAGACAGAAAACCCCAATTTGTTGCTTTTTTCACATAAGAGTTATATTACTTACTTAGAATTAAAGTCTTATCATCTACTATCTAGCATCTACAGACTGATAGACAAACCAAATGGATAAATCAAGAACTTGATTAGTACCTCTAGCTCTTCATAGGAAAACAACAAGATGACTGGTACAACCTCCTTTGATTAGCCAAGTTCCAGCATTATAACTATGTACACTTATTTATATAGTAACCTCTTTTTTTTTCAATATCAAATATCTCTTGTAGATGGGATTTGAACCATATTAGAAGAAACTGAAGCTAGAAGGGGTGTTGTAGTTCAAGGAACAGATAAAGTCCACACTTAAGAAAGCCAAGATTACTATCCACAAGTTCCAAGATGACATGGCCTAGTACTACAACTAATATTATATGACTGCTTTGTTAGGATGATATTATGATTGTCATGATCTAGACCTCATGTTGTATAGACATTTGCCTTATGTCAAACATATATTAAGGTCTGTTTCATCTATGACTCATTATTAAACTATGCCTTGTGTTATTCTCATATAATATCAGTATTAGTCAGCATCTCATATAGTAGTGGAGGCTTCTTCACTTTTTCCTTATTATTTTTTTTCAAGGACACATTACTTATTCCTCATGGTCATTAGGTATATATAGTAGTAGATATAGTCCTATATCTTTACACTTTACTATTTGATCATTCCTTCTACTCTTGCTCAAACCTTTGCCTAAGTTGCAACCTAAACCAAGCTTAGGACCATAACAGATAACTAATAAGGTCCATAAAATATTAGGCAATATTCTGCAAGAAATGACTGCAGAATACAGTAGTGTTAGCTTGAAGGTACTGTAGTGTTTAACAAGGTTAGAGATAAAGGTTTAAGTGCTTACAAGAGCAAGTTCCCTGACATCTACTTCTCCTCCTAGATTGCTACACCTCAAAGCAGTGGTAACTAGGCAAAACTTGATAGCTAAAAATTCAGCTGCTCAAATGAACCATGGGGATCTGGAGTTGAGTTAGTATAACTTTGTTACTCTATCCAGTGTAAACACTTCAAAGATGTTCTCCCAAGAGTTCTCCTTTAGACCAAAGCTCTGTCTAGGATCTTCTCAACCTCCTACTCTTCTTATCCATCTATGATGATGAAATCAGATAGGAGATCCAGACATCTACCAAAGATTAGATCTTTGGGTATGGCACTCAACTTAATGATATTGTAGACAATAACTTCAGGTAGTAGACCATTGGTTCCACTTGCTTCTTTACTAGATAAGATCTGAGGTATTGATGAGATAGTTTAGCAGAAGAGTAAGTGGTTTAAATATCTGTAGAGTCAAGATACACTTTATCACTAGATTTAAAAGTTGAAGTATAGATCTAACATTAGTCATAGTATAGCAGTACAGCTTCATATCTTCCTAAGACTTGCAGATAGCTAACTTCACTTCTTTCAGTGCAGACTTTATCTACACTGTGAATTTCATAAAACCTTCTATCTTTGACTCTTGCTGGTGAGGTTTGAAACCCATACAGAAAAAACATTCTGCATCTAAAAAAATGTGCATTGCTAAGTAAAGACATAGACATGATTGTTATGCTAAAATTCTACCATGAACAGGAGATTGTACTAGTCACTCTGCCTTTTGTTCACAAACAGTTGGAGATATTGGTCTAGTTTCTGGTTAACATACTCTATTTGTTCATCTGACTGCAAATGCCAAGCTGTAGAAGAGGCAATCTCAATACCTAACAAATGGTATAATTTCTTGGTAAATCAAGCAATGAACTGCAGTTCTCTATCCAAGACTATATGAGTTGAAAAGCCATATAATTTCCACATGTTGTGCAAAAGAAGTCTGACTGTGTCCTCCACAGTGATAGTCATGTGCATCAGAATGAAATAGATCCTCTTAGACACCAAGTTGACTACTGTCATGACTATGTTAAAGCTTACAAACTCTGAGAGTTCAACAATAAAATCTATACTAATGATTTCTCATCTTGTATTTGGTATCAGGAGGGAATATAGCTTGCCAAGGAGTAGATATTGAGCTGGTTTAGTGTGCAAACAAAAATTATAAGTGTTGACATACTGAACTATGTACTTCAACATCTGGGGTCACCAGTAGTTCCAAGAAACCAGTTCTAGAATTTTCTACCTATTCAGATATCTAGCCATCTTCAACTATGATACAGTATGACCATCCTTTTACAGAGGTCTGTAGTGGTAGGAACATATATCTTACTATGGAACAACAAGAGATCTTCACTCTTAGACTACTCTACAGAGTATAAGAACTTTACCATAAACCATCAGAGTTCCTTTGCAGCTATAACTATAAATTCTTTCTGTTTACCAAGCCAATTTCCTTATCTAATGTTCTTCAAGAGCACCTTTGTCTCATCTTCTAAGACCACATATTTTAGCACTCAGACAGTAAGAAACTCTAGTTTAAGCAGTATTATGTCCCAGTTATTCCAAAACCCAGTTCTTTGATCAACTCACTATGAAAGTATATTAGACTTTCCTATAGACCTTTCAAAATAATGGTACAGCCTGAAAATTGAACTGTACCAGGTACAAGAATTACCAGACCTTCCTTTGGTTGAGCTTCTTGGTAGTTATAAAGTACTCAAGATTCTTAGGATTTATCTAAATTTCAACCAGGGTTACAGCTCTCTCTTGGAAGTAATACCATTTCTCCAGTACACAAATGATCACAAGCACTTCCTTGTTATGTATCTTATAGTTGTGTTCCACTAGAGAAAGATACTTGCTAAGGAATGTGACTAGATATTACTTGCCATCTTTCTTCAAGGCCTATAAGAGCATAGCCTCTATTATGAAGTTCTAAGTATATTTATTAACTAAGTATAAGTAGTGCTCATCTCTAGAAAGTCCTAAGAGAACATAATGAGGACTTTTGGAAGTAATAAGTATTCTAAATACTATTAGAATATATATCACTAATTCTGTTGCTTCACCATCTAGCAGTGCCTCTACTGTAATCTTTTTTTGTATATCTACCCTCTCCAATCCTATCTTTACCATAACCTCTCTTAATAGTTTTTTTACAAACTCTATTCTTTGACTCTACAATATTTCTTCTATTTCTACAATTATAGTTCATACATCCAAAATCTCTATGGCAAAAACACTTTCTCTCTTTATTTGCTTTCTTTCTGTTTGCCATTCTTCTTTTTACTTCCTCTTTCCTTGCTTTGTTTCTTATTATTATTTATAACCTCAACTCTTCTTGTAGTTTCCACTATTTCTCTACTCTTCTTCTTTTTTCTATTACTATAACTAACTATCTTTGTATCATTTTAGTCATCTCTTTATTTCTCTTTTTATTACTTCCAACAATTTTATCTGCTTCTCTACCAAATCTAGGCCATTTAAATCATTATATTTCTGTCACCATAGTATTAATATCATCTAACTTCTGTACTCATTCTTCCCTTGAATTCATCTACTACTTCTTTTGCATTTTCTAAATCCTTATTCCAATCTAGCAGAACAATACTAACATAACCAAGAAATGATAGCAACTAAATGGTCAGAGATGCTAATAGAAACATCTAAAATATTTACTTAGAAATAAAAGGAGCTTACAGTAGTAACACTCAGTATAGAGCAATATCTGGAAAATAAGTAGTATTAAGTGAGGTTCAATTGTAGAAAGTGGTAGTGTTAGCTTGAAAAACACCACAAAGTTCAGTAGAGTTCAAAGGGTACTAACTCATAGATAAAGACTCTGTGAAGTTTGCACTTAAATTTTGTACAAAGATAGTTCTCCTTATAGTAGAACTTAACATGACCTAATATAACATCCAAATCCAGCCCTATCTATCTCAACTCATGGATAATGCCACCTTTTCTTATCCATACTCCCTAACCTCTTTCAGTGCAGATCATATCTCTCTATTTCACCTCAGATGTCCTTTCTGAACTCTTGTAAACTTCATGAATATCCATTCCCAACATCTGAGGATAATTAGAAACTAGAGTAGTACTTAGTAGTCTCCATTCTAAATAACTATCTTAGATAGTATACTTAGTATATAAGTCAGTAATTTACACTATAAGCCTCATCCTGAAAATCAACTAAAATTACTACCAACTTGTGGTGTTAGTGACAATACATCTCCCACCTTCCAGTAGATTTAGTCACCATCATGTCTGTGTATTTTATCTGAAATATGCAACTAGTATAACTCATAAAGATGCAGCACACAAGCTGAAGCCAAAGGTTGTTCCAACTTCTATATTCTATGTTCCCAGATAATACACAACTAACCTATTTGGACTTCTAAGAGACTATTGTAGATCTTGGATAATGAGGTATAAACTGCATCTAATACCTGAATTCTACTTAGTAAAGAGCAATGAATATCTCAAAGACTTTCAGAGTATGGAATACAACTGAGGTAAACATTGGCTAGTAGTCCAAATATATACTATATATAACAATAAGAGAGTCAAATCTTAGCTGTCTAGATAAAGAAGGTCCAAGCACAAATATGGTCCAAATATAAACAGGGGCTAATGTGATGATATATCAAAGCTGAAAGCAGTAAACTTAACTTTTTCTTATTTTCTTTCTTATTTCTATTTTCTTTTTGATTTATTTTTCTTTATTCTATTTTTAGAATTAGGGTTAGAGTTAGAGTGACAAGATCATACTGTCACATCAGATAACATAATCATAGTAAATGGTCACAAGTCACAAGTTATATAGAAAGACATAGAAGGTTCTGGAAGAATGACATTATACAACATGTGCAACACATGTTGACCTTAAGGCAAACACATAGCTGTTTAGGGTAGGCTAGAAGTAGTTAGTATGGACCATGAGGTTTTAGTATATAAAGTAGACTATCCTGTACAGAGTTCTCTATCAAGTTGTTATGGCAACTACTTATCACAAAGACAAATGATCACACAAGCGGTAAATCTCTTAAGTTGGATATCAAGTAGGAAGTTCACAAGAGAACTTGACAAGGAGTCTCTGCTAAATTAGAGTCCTATATATACCAAATACACCTAGTCCATGCTACAACCTCATATCTGCCTCATTTCCTACTCAAGGCCACCATGTTGTATACATGTGCCCTGATGTCATCTTCTAGATCTTTCCACTATGTTCTAGGCTTATGACGTCACATCATGTGACTAGTCATGTGACTGTGATGTCACATGCCTCTTCATCATCCAAAAGAAAAATAAAAGAAAAAGAAAAGAAAATTAATATAAAATCAGAAAAATAAAAGAAAAGAAAAAGAAAATTGTTAGTGTTCAAGTGTCCCATAACACAAGTTCTCTTGTGTTAACCCAATACAAGGTTCATTCACTTGTCCAACTCTAAGGACTTGAGTTTGTAACATAATACATTGATTTATCTTCAACACCTAGGTGTTCACTATTTTAGTCTACTTCAGTACCTAAATGTTCATTTCTCTTTTTCCTCTCAATTTTTCTTCTTCCCTCCTACTCTCCCTCTAATGCTTATCTAAATTTATAGTCTTCTCATACCACTGTTTAATACTTCTTGGAGGTTGTTCTTCCTCCATCAGTTTTCTTCTGATAATACTATTCATTCTTCTCTTGAATTCTTCTATCAGTGCCCCTCCCTCATATCTACTACCTTTGTCAGGCATGGTTCACACCAGGGTGGAAGTCCACAGAATGGACTTGGAGATGAGCAGACTTGTGGAACAATCTTGGCTTCAGCTTATGTGCTGTGCCGTCTGTCTGCCATGTGGTCACAACTTCAGATGATAGGAAGAAAGTCTAAGTGGGAGTGAGTACTGATTGGTGTGTTGCCGTTGAACACCAGATATTGAGTTCAATAAGAGTTTATCTTCATCGATTATCAGACTAGCAAATTACAGTGTAACTACTAGTCTTATATACAAATGGAAAGTATAGAAGATGCTCAGGGTTTCAGTGGGAAAACCCCTATTACCCTGAGTGGAGGTTTCAATGTTGAGACACTGACAGGAGTAACTCTATCATAGAAGACCAAGTTGAATAGGAGTATCTCCACTGTGGAAGACGGAATACCTGGATGGTTACAGCACCACCATGAGATGTGTTGCGAGAAAGGTGGCCACCATGGAAGGCAGGCTTGTATGTTTTGGAGGTGACTCCACTGTGGGGATGTAGTTTCTGGATGAGTGGACTTGCATATGACAACCTTGTGCTGCTTTTTTGAACATCTGGACAAATTCATCCATAGTTTGTGGATCTTGTTCAATTGCTTCAATTCTGCTACCTTTGCTAATTCATTGTCACCTCCAAATTTCTTTTTAAATTCTGCCAAAAAATCTCCTACTGATACAAACATCAGCTCCCCTGCCTCCAAATCTTTCAGTATATTTTCTTTCCAAACATCTACTGGTCCTTCCTACATATATGTCAGAATCTATTGAACTTGTTCCTCCACTTCTGCCTCCCTTATCTTCATCTGAATATACAACTTACACACTGTAACAAAACACACTACTTTGCTTGCTTCTCCATCAAACAAAGGTGGTTTGGCCACCTCTACTTGAGATGATATAAAAGGTGATAGAACAACAACAAGAGATCAATGAAAGGAACTTCTTCTGAACTAGTTTCTGAAACTAATGCACTGCATTGTGTTGGCAACAGGTTGCCTGTGAAAGAATCCCTTGCTCCACACACCGATCGCTGATCGCTTCCACGGCGGTACACTCACCTTCTCTAAGGGAGTTATAGTGATCATGTGATTGAGGATAATCCCGTTCCTCAGGAGCGCGTCAAAGGCGCCGCATTCACGATAGAAGAGAGGAGAGCTTTTGGTCTTATTGGACGTTCCAGGCTAATACTCTCAAAGAACAGTGCACTCGTATGAGCAACAGTATGGTTCACCGATTCCCAAGAACGCGCTTTTACAGAGTCTGGAGGATCAGAGTTGGACGCATTATTATGGGCTTTTGAGGCTTTGTTTCTAAGATTTAAGCCAAGGGCTATATCGAACGACTCGCATGTGCTGCCACGGTTTACCAGGGAGTTTTATCGTCATCTGCGGTTCCGACACCATGTCCAGCTTCACCATAAAATAGCGCTCGTGGGGGCCAACCACATTTCTCCTGCGTGGATGCCCATGCAATCCGTGCACCACGCATCCTGAAGTCCTTTTCCCGATGAAAATCCATCCGAGATGACTGACCAAACAGACACCGGTCCCGAACCACCTTATGCCAGACCAAATCCTTACCTTCACCCCTCTTCCCCTGACATACCCTTCTACGTATTCGATATAGCCTATGAAACTTGGGGAACACTTTCACCTGCCAAGGACAATGTCATTTTGTTACATACCGTTCTCTTAGCCTCATCGCATGCTGCTTCGACCAGTCTCAATCCTGCTCCCGGGTGGTGGGAGAAGTTGATTGGTCCCGAGAAGACCCTGGATGCGAATCAATTCTTCACTATTTGCATCAATATCCTTGGAGGATGTTATGGTTCCACAGAGCCATCCTCTATCGAAGCTGACACTGATGAACCTTGGGCGACGACATTCCCTATTCTTTCGATATTCGATATGGTTCGAGGATATCGATATCTCGTTTTTGGATCATCTTTGTGTCAAGAAACTGTATGCAAGCGTGGGTTGGCCTATGGGTGCCATGCAGAGCCTAGCTGCTGGCAGGTTATTCCCTGGGCAAGCTGGGAATATCGTCAGCATCAGTGGAACTGCATGTAACACGCCTTCCAGTATCACAATGCGGTTTGCACAATGAAGTAGACATACACGATACATTGAATGATAGATTAGATCAACATTCGATCACATAGGATCACCTGCGCGAACGAGTCACGGCACGCCTGAGGTTTAAAATGCAGCCCTTCTAAGAACCCTATTGTTCTGAAAGCCCTTCTTCCAGCTCCTACATTCTCGTTACCTTGCTTCAAACCTTTCTAACAGTGTTTTCCGATATAACCAAAATGGCTTCACCAACTAGTGTTGTTCCAACTCTTCAGCAGAGTGGATTCAAAGGCGATGTACTCGTCGATGGAATGCCCGAGTTTGCAGGTGCCACTGATGCGTACGGTCTCAACTACGCGAAGAAACCTCACTTGGTTCTGTTGCCCAATTCGCCTGAGGATGTTTCCTTAGCTGTAAGTACCTATATACAGCTTTCCGTTAGAATTCTGATAATAAATTTCGCGTCAGATCAAATGGTTGAGTGAGCACTCTCTGGACTTTGCTGTCCGATCGGGTGGTGTGGCCTGCTCCCAATCAGATAGTGTTATTTTGAGTCTTGCCAAATTGAACAAGTACGATTTTGGTCCTTTTTTAAAGTCAAACTTGGTGTCTAACGACTTTTATATTGTAGAGTTGAGTATATCGCTTCGAAGGAGATCATCCACCTTGGTCCTGGTCAGACATGGGGGAATGTTTATTCTGAATTGAAGGATCTTCCTGTTACTGCCCTTGGCGGTCGTCTTCCGTTCGTTGGTGTTGGTGGTTTTACTATTGGAGGCGGAATGAGCTATCTTATGAACCACCATGGGCTCGCATCTGATAGCATCATCGATGCGCAAGTTGTTCTAGCAGACGGCTCTATCAAATGGGCAAAGGATGACGCGGACTTGATGTGGGTAATCAGAGGGGCTGGGTATACCGTCGGAGGTATAACACATTGCTGCTTCTACCCTCAGTTTCTATTGATTGATTATTATTTAGTTGTAACTGAATTAATAGTAAAAGCATACCCAAAGCCTACAGAGATTTTCGCTGGCTTTGTAGTCTACCCTATCGACAAACTCGAATCCATCAAGCAAAGTGTTGCCAACTTTACCAAAACCAACACTGATCCTAACCTTTCTCTTCTCCTTGCTGTGGTTCCTTTCAATGGTGACCCTGTCGTCTTGGTGAACCCTATTGTTTTCGGGACCGAATCATTTGCGAAATCCGCTCTTCCTTGGGTATGGGGACCTGGTTCCGTTATGGATACCACTGCTCCTCTTTCTTGGGAACAACTTCAAGATATGCAATGTGAGTTTTAAATCTATATAATCGAAAGATTATTTACATCGTATATTATAGTGGCTTTCGTCCATCATCCTGCAGCCAACTCCAACTACCAACAACACAGCGTCATAGTCGAACACCTGACAGCCGACTTTATCCAAGCCGCAGTAGACTGGCAACTCGGTCTCCTCTCAGATCCCAGATGGGCCGGAGTCCAAATGCTCTTCGAACCCTTTGTTCCAAAATGCTTCTCCACACATGCTAAGGACAGCGCATGGTCACATTCAGTGGAGAATGTGACAGTAATCGAAGTTTTCATTGAGCAGAAGGATGCGACGACGAGCGATGCCGAAGTGAACGCTGCTAAACTTCGTGCTGGGAGTGACATTATGGAACAGGTACCTGGGATAGGTAAGGTCCTTCCCAGATATCCTAATTATTATCTTCAAGGAACACATGCGTCTGAATTTTATGGCGATAATCTCCCAAAGTTAAAGGCTATAAAGAAGAAGTTTGACCCAAGTAATAGGTTTAACAAGAGTATCTCGATTGCTTGATTCATGAGTTGTATATTATTGTTACATTGAGCTTTATATAGGGCGTTTTAAGATTTTCAATGTATGTTGACAGAATTACAGACAAAATAATACAAAAAAGCTGTATGTGCAATTATTTTCTGTGTATGGACGTTTACACGAAAAAAGTGAAGGTTTCAAGTTTCTGTCTTGTCTACAATTATCTACATTTTTCTGAAATGATCTGAAATGCAAAATTCCGGTATTAGAGAGTAAATAGGTACGAAAACCCCTTGAGACAACGCCAGCAGTTAAGATTCCGAGAACTTCAAGGTCTTAGGTGAGAATATCAAAGGGAGGCAAACGGGAATGTGAAGAAGTGAAGGAGTTGTAATGTAACATATGCATATGTATCATATCAAGTGGCCGGAACGACGTCCAAGTGACATCTACCAATAAAGGATTATCAATTTTCAATTAGTCAGCTCCGGACAAAGAGCAACGAGAAGTGGGTCGACGGAAACGCTAAACGAGAGGCAAACGAATGGGGAGAGATCTCGCAAGCTGACACCGCAGGAGTCATTAGTCGAACGCGCAGAGTCTTGACACTTACTCGCTCTCGTTGTGTTTCGTGGAAGATATCTATCATGGAAATACGCCACCGAAAATACATGCGTTATGAACCTTGTACGAAATGGACTGAGGTTCTTATCCTGATTTCAATGTCATCGCTGATTTACGATTCTAATACTTCAGGTAGGTTAACCTACTTCCACCTGCTCGTAGGAAACCAGTTTTCTCAGGTGCACGCTTCGCCTGCCATGTGCAACGTCCTGTGACAACGCCTGCCCAGCCTGACCATGCCTGAGAAAAGTTGGATATCTTAAAGCACGTAACAATGTGGCAAGTATTCGATCTTTGGGCGTATATTGCCGACGCAAGCTCGGTATCGATAACACACAAATGTTTGACCAGCAGGTCCTTGTCCCACACCGAACAGTGCATGTTCGTTCCATGACCTCAGTGTATGATCAGTTGAAATATCTTCAAGCACGCAGTGGTATAAACAGCGGTCGAATGGACGTACAAACCTTTCAATTCGGAGTGCTCGGATCGTATACCAACACACACGCTTCACAACTAGCATGCTTCATACAACCACATATCTGCATCTCTTTGAGTCTATTTCTGGTACAGACCCAGAAATATCTTTTGATTTTCACTTCGTTGCTTGATGTGTTGTTCGTTGGGTGGGCCTCAGTTTCAGCGTGACTTTCCTGATCCTTTGGAAGTCGGGCCAAGAATACGTTGTCCCGTCGCTTTATGTACCCACTTTTCATCAGCTTTCTACCACATCTATGCCCGATGCTTGTAACAGTAAATTACATGTGGCCGTCGTCAACCTGCCACGTCGTCACAATGGTCACACAAACAATTTCCAGCTAAACATGTACAATATCGGTATACAAAGACCCCGCTTGTCGTGAAAAGAAGAGATCTCTCGCCGACTCTTCTGATGATCAGGAGGGAGAATATCACATTGTCCTCCTATCATCGCATCCCTGATATTGATATGGGAACGGCCAAGGTATAATGGTATGTGTTTCCGGATAGCTCCTGCCATAACCTTAACTGATCCCAGGGCGCTTAATGTTGTTGAATAGCCTCAAGGAAGTTAAGTGGATATAATAGTGCAAGATCAGACACACGCCGTGCTCCAGTCCTCCGTTCTTCCCGCTCTCTCACCATGGCGTCCTCTGCTGTCACTGGGCTCATCAACAAGAATATCTATTTGTCGTTGAGTACGTTCTGCTACGTATTTCTCCAAGGTCTGCATCTGAACCCATATGTGTAGATGCCTTCGAGTTCGTGCAGGTTATGACGCTGAGTGTGCTTGGATGGGAGTATGTATTTCACCCCTTTCTCGAGTACACTGAGCAATGCTAACTAACTATGCTTTAGGGTGGTATCCACCATACCTATGGAGTTTGCCCTCTATCGAAAGGGCATAAAATGGACCTATTTACTGCTCAGTTTTTCCCGGTACTATTCGATAGTCTGCCTCTCCCTGGACGTGGCCTTTAATATTGCAACGGATGTAACCCCAGAATTTTGCAACAGGGTTCGATATGTCCTTCCCCTCCTCGCCAGCACAATACAATTCGCTACCGTCCCGCTCCTTCTTCTACGAACATATGCGATCTGGGGAATGAACAAGGCATTATTGCCGCTACTTTTAATCTTCTGGATCATGCCTATGGCAATTGGGATATACGCATGCACCACGTACTCTGGAGTCACCAATTCCTCATTGATACCACTTGATATTTTTGGAGGATGTAGCAATCAACCTCACGATGGTTTGTTAGCGGCGGCACCTTATATCGCCAATTTAATCGTGGACTCATGCATTCTTTTCCTCACCCTTGGCCGTCTCATACATCTCAAAGGGAGCAGCCACACGTCATTAGTCAGACGCTTGCTGATCCGAGATGGTATTCTGTACTACATCGTGGTGGTTATCATCAACATTATCAACCTCATCTTCTTCCTCGCTCCCAATATACCCTTGTCCGTGCCACGTACTAGTTTTGCGGCGCCTGCAACAATAGCAGCTACAATTATGGTTGGAAGGCTGTTCTTCAACCTTCAAAATAGTTTCTTGTCTATGAATGGCGAGGTGATGAATAGCGAGGGGTCAAAGGGATCATCGAGTAATAATCGACATCGAGGAGTTCTCAACGCTGAGAACAGTAGAGCTATGTATCCTTTACACCCCGTCCAGGTAGCTTATTCGGTCGATATGGCAAAGCACACTGATGTGGTTGAACGTGCTGCTGCAAATCGTGATGCTTCCAGTGATAGTGATTTGAAAAGGTTGGGTTATCCTTAGCTTAATCATATATATTATGTAAGCTTATGTCGTTGTCAATGCTGCATGTCAAGCATAAGAAACTAAGTCCCGTTCAATTAACCGCTTGTAGCTAAGCGGGAATTGACTCAGACATGAGAACAGATACGTTTTGTACTGTATCGCGTGGGCGTCTTGTTGCAAAAAATGGCTGTAATCCAATCAAAAATCAATCAAAAACCAATCAACTTACAACTGGACTTTATAAAGTTATAGCTCATCTCATTCCCACCAAGTTCCTTCACCTCTGTAGCCATGTCTTCTATTGGAAGGCTTCTCACTGTTGGAAGTTTACTCGCAGTGTGGTTTGTCTTTGGACGGGGCAAGCAGGGACGAAAACTTCCGCCGGGCCCACGACCCCATCCGTTTGTTGGACATACTTTCCAAATTCCTACTGAGAAGACATGGAAGTATTTTGAAAGCCTTTTGCGTCGTTACGGTATACATGTTGTCGCTTTTTTTGACGTGCTTTTGTGACTAATAATGATATTTCAGGACCGATATTTAGACTTTCATTAGCAGGAGATGAAATTGTCGTGTTGAATAACGGAAAAGATGCTGAAGAATTGGTGAGCTCTTCACGGTTTCTCAGTCCATTTGAGACTAAAAGTTGTCTCTTTGAACGCCAGCTTGGCCAACGTTCAAAGAACTATTCCTCCCGAAAACAATTGATATTCGCTGGAAAATATCAGTCCAACACCAAACGAATGGTACTCTTACCCTATGGAGAGGAACTACGCAAACAACGCGCTGCGGTTCACTATATGCTTCAATCACGAGGTAAACATCTCCCCACTCCAGACGTGATCCAAACTAAGATCCCACTCAGCCAAAGGAGGCTACGAACAAGTAATCGTGTCTGAGTCCTTTAAATTCCTCCGCTCAGTCCTAGCCAGTCCATCCGATATGCATCGACACGCATCACGCTTTACCGCTTCGTTAATGTTTACTCTAGTTTATGGGAAACAAATCACAGAAGATAATGAGAGTGATTTAGATGCAGTCCTGGGTATACTAGAGGGCGTTTTGCAGGAAACGTATCCTGGGAGTCATCTTGTTGATACGTTCCCCATTTTAGATCTACTTCCGGACTTCTTGAGTCCGTGGAGGAAAAAGGCACTGGCGAAACACAAGAAAGAGGTTGAGGTTCGTTTTGATTATCGGTTTTTCCTTTCCAAGTCAATGAGACTGACAGTATTGTGATTAGACTTACTCTAGATTGGTACTGGACGTGAAAGATCGCATGGAGAAGGGAGATACCACGGAGAGTTGCATCTCAAGGATATGGGAACAGCAAAAGACATCAACGGAAAAGCTTGATCTTGAAGATATATGTTACAGTACGCACTCCTGTTAACCAGTCCAGACAATAAGTGAACTGACATTTTTACAGTCAGTGGAGCAGTTACTGAAGCAGGAACTGATACCACTGCTGGAAGCATCATGTGGCTCACGATGGCGTTAATTCTTTATCCAGAAACCCAGAAGAAAGCCCAAGAAGAAATAGATGAATTTTTCAAGGAGTCAAATATGATCCCAACATTTGAGCATATGAATCATTTACCATATTGCTGTGCTGTGGTGAAGGAGGCTCTTAGGTATGCTGAAAAGCGCAAAAAGAAGCTATCACGTTCACTTTGATTTTTCTTCAGATGGAATTCTTCCGCTCCAGGTGGATTTCCCCATTTATCTCTGGAAGATGATGAATATAATGGATATCTGGTATGTGCTCCATGGGGATTGTATGTGAAATTTTCAACCAAGCTTCCTCTATTAGATTAAGAAAGGAACAATGGTTATACCATGTCAGTATAACATGGTACGAAACCTTCATTCAAACTTTGTCTAGTTCTAGATAAACATTCGGGCTTAGCATCACAACGAAGAAGAATTCCCAGATTCTTTCACGTTCAGACCAGAACGATGGCTTGAGAAAGACGGGGATACAATTCACGAAAAGCTTGCTGAAGGACATTACGGTTTTGGATTCGGAAGGTTGGTTAACAAATTCACCTTAGATCACGCTAAGACCTCATCTAACAAATACTATGATAGACGGAAATGCCCAGGAAACGTACTGGCTATTTCTACAGTGTGGATAGCTGCAGTACGATTGATATGGGCATTCGACTTTGGTCCAGAGTTTGACGATGCTGGGAATCCAATGCCTATCAGTCCGGAAAATTGTACTTCCGGGATGACTTCGTATGTACCTATTCGTTTGCAGGCTTATTTGGAACTGACGGGTTACTTTCTTCAGGAACCCATTGAAGTTCCCCATGAGCGCACGGGTTCGGAGTGAAGAGCGCGCTGCTTTGATCTTGCGGGAGTAGTTAGGTTCGGTATATGCTATTTTCGTAGTTATGATGAATCTGGGTCGGGGACTTTGTAAACGGTAGATAAGGAAATTGTACTGGACTTGAGCTGCCAGCTCATAATTTGAAACGATATCACCGCAGTCCTAGTCCTGAGAAAGATTTGCTTAGTGTCATGATGGTAGTTGACTTCAAATTTTGCAATGGAAGACATCCTGTGAGCGAGAGTGAAACTTACATCAGCGTGAAGAAGTCTTTTTAATTAAGATATTTGCATCGAAATTATGATGCCTCAAATTCGTTGCTGATAAGCTTTGCAGTTGGAAGTGAAAAGCAAAAGCGCATATACACTGGATACAAACCCAGTATATAACATTCCTCCGCGGGAACGCCACAGAGACGATATTTCTGATCATTCGGAAGAACGCTCCACAGCGCGTGATAAGTGTTGGAGGTACTTACTTCAGTTCAGGTTCGATGATCATCAGTAAATCTGAGAAAGACAATTCCGATGTAACCTCCGTGGTGATCTTGTGTGATAGTACAGTCGCATCGACCATGGAACGAAAAACCATTCCTGTGATTATGAGAGAGTGTGTATGATCATATGCTTCTGATCAACTTTAGAAACTTGAAGCTTGATGTACGTTCGTGATGATAAGATGAGTGAAAAGAAAATCTTTGCACCAAACGCTAGGGTGGTTAACCAGAAATCTTGGTGCATTGATGCACCGGCGATCGACGTTTACAGGAAGACAATTTCGAAATTCCGATCGTCTGCGATGTAATCGCCATAGTAATTAGATATACGGAGCGAATTTCAATGACTACTGACCAGTCACTGGTCATTTTTGAAGGAGACGCAGCACTATCGAAAAAGGCTATAGAAGTGCGTCCGGCAGACATTTTTGGCTGCCATCAAGAGAAATAGAAATCAAGCCACAATCTAAGAAAAGTTTGCGTAGGACACATGATGTACCACGTTCCTATGTGGCAACCAAACAATTAACTCTCCACCAATAGCAAAAGAATCAGCACGGAACAAATTTTGCTCAATAATAGCCCACAATCAGCATATGCTTAGTACTCTTCCTCAGGCACACCGTGGAGATAGCGGATTGCTGGTCAGACTGCTTTTTCGGAGGTGATGGTCAAAATCTCCGATTTTTGTGAACGGTACACGTGAGAAAATAAATAAGATGCTTCCTTT
>Ga0157357_1000478_pt1 | contig 17099 bp, 12 predicted proteins | sample AttcapACBM1_FD_111485 | JGI IMG/M metagenome (GOLD analysis project Ga0157357, IMG submission 111485) | Fungus gardens microbial communities from leaf cutter ant in Botucatu, State of Sao Paulo, Brazil - Atta capiguara ACBM1 | ecosystem: Host-associated > Fungi > Mycelium > Unclassified ... | reverse complement strand
GTATATCAAAGGCGGACCCTGGCTTCAATCTTTTGGCCACTCTAACTCTCTCTGTGCCTGTGCTACTAGAGCGATCACAAACCATGTACCTATTGGGGAATACTGCCTTAGATTTTTACCAAACATGGACTTTTCATGCCCATGCAACAACTACCCCATCGAATCGAGAAGACACATCCTTCATGAGTGTAAAAGATTTAACGGGTATTGGAACCCAAGAAGAGACACACTGAGCCATTTCACTATGTTCTTGATCACTAATCCTAATGCCTTCGCATTTATAAACAGTTAATATATTCATCTACATAGATCTTAGTCTTTTCTCTTTTCTCATTTTATTCTTTGAGTAGTCCTTACACCTTGTTTCCTCTCTTTTTCTTTTTCTCTTGTCTTTCTAAATTTCATTTGTATTTGCTTCCTATGTACGTAGTTACGAAAGTAGATACCATGGTCTGCCTTTGCGTGTTTTGTAATAAATTGATGATTTAAAAAAAAAAAAAGAGGCACATGACTGTGGTCACATGACATATCACATGATGTGAGGTCATAAACCTAGATGGGGCAAGAGCAGACTAGAAGGATGATATCAAGGAGCATGTTAACAGTATGTCTACCTCATGGTAGGCACATGGTGCACTCATGGACAACACATGGACTTTAGGATAGGGTTAACTATTAGTAGCACAGACCATCTGTAATTTATATAAATAGGAAAGCAATTCAGCAAAGACTCCTTGTCGAGTTCTCTTGTAATCCCCACATCAATAGCCTACTAAGAGCTTTACTGTCTTGTGTGATTATTGGACTTTGTGTCTAGTGGTTGCCACAACAATGAAGATAATAATCCTCTCAAACCTATGTATGCTAAAGAGGGGTCCTGGCTCACATATCTGGAACATTCAAATTTACTGGGTGCAAGAATGACTAGAGTGATCATCAATCATGCACCAATTGGTGAATATAGGCTAAGATTTTAGTTGTCTGTGTGGAGAATATCCCATAGAAACGAGGCATCATATCCTTCACAAGTGTAAAAGATTCAATGCATATTGGAATCCAAGAAGAGACTCAATATATCACTTCATTCTATTTCTCGAATTTAACAGTAGGGCATTTTCTTTCAAATCCGCCATTACTTAGTCAAGTTAGCTTGTTCACTACTTATGATTTTGAAAATCCTTCCTTGTCCCCTTTCTTTTAGTCTTCTTCTCATTCTCCTCTAATTCTTTTCTCTCGCATGTAGTTTGGGTTCATTTGTACGTAGTTACGAAGTAGCTACCACGGTCTGCCCTCGCGCTCTGTGTAATAAATTGTTGAAGTTTCAAATTAAAAAAATTTTAAAAAATCATTCTAAAGATGCCACCGCACCGCACGTCCATCAGCCACAAAACACTAAACTCAAGACTCCGACTCAAGACATCAAATCACTGTCCCAGCCAAATCTATCCAACATTCAACTCCTGTTACAATTGGAGCGCACGGATAGTAAGAGGTACTAGCAACCTTAGGAATCACTTAGTGAACTGTGGACAACACAACTTACAACTTACATACATGTGATGTACTAAGTGAAACACAATTCTGAAATTAAGTCCACACCAACTATGATAAGACTGAGAAGATCACTTCTAACAACTCCAAAACCAGGGAATCATATTAAGGATTTGTTTTCGGATCGCTCTTTTTTCCAAATAGTTAAATGTAGTGACTCAATAGCTGGAAAAACTACAGGAAAACTTGACAACATCCAAAGTAACTAAACCACCAACCACACACGATATTGGTAGTGACAGATGCTGGCGTTAATAACAAGCACCAAGCTACATCTGTCGCACACAGATGGAGAAACAACATACAAATATTCAACTGAGAACACAGCAACTGAGAACACAGCGCCATCAATACCACACCAGCAGATAAAAACAATTGCTCCAAAAGACAGGGTCATACAAGCTCGGGTATCATCATTCCTGTAACTGGGCATTCTCTCTGGATTCAGCTGGCTCCTTTCAAGCGATGTGAAAAGCTCATTATTCAGTACACGTATTCAATGAAAAAGTAGTTAGCACTCTTGTTACGCTTTTGTTACGTGAATAGTGTATTGTATACAATTGCATACAATGTGCAGCCCGATCTCACGCAAAAAGCAGTAAAACTCAGAGAGCGATAAGAATTCAACAAATCAAGCATTTCAATGCAAAGTCGCCTTCAACCTCTTATCACGGCTGCTAGCACCAATAGTCACACCAATAATTCCCTGCGGCCTCCTCCATCCCTGTGCGACAACATCCCAAATGCTCAAATCATACCTTGACAACATCATCGTCACTCGCTCTGTCTGACCACTGCTGACAACAATGGAGTCAAATCCACGTAGTACAGCAGGGGGCTCTCCAGAAGAACTCGGGAAGTTGAGGTATAGTTGAGGTGACTCGGCGCCCGAGAGGCCCCCAATGTTCTTGATAGAGAAAGAAACCTGGTATAAGGGGCGGTGAAGCCTCCATGGAGGTGTTAGAACACGACAGTATGATAGATATAGAGATGAACTTACCAAGCAGTGGCGGAACCACCTTCGACTTGAGGGCTAGCTTCCCCACGATCCCAAGCACGAGCAGCGGCAACATCACCTCCGGTCGTAGAAAGCTCGGTGATAGACAGCCTTGAATACTCAAATTCAGTATAACTCAGCCCAAAACCGAATTCGAAGCGAGGCTCGATGTCATGCTGCAAAGGGAATCAGTCCCCGGTACTTATTAGGGGAATCTAAAGCCCTCACAGCGTCAAAATGCCTGTAATCAATTTCAAGACCCTCGGTATAGGGAATGGAGATGATTCCTGGGATACCAGTTCCAGGTATAACCTGTGCAGGATAGTCTTCAGGACGCTTGGCTATGGTATAAGGTAACCTTCCGGAAGGGTTCCAGTCTCCGTACAGGACATCGACAAGCGAGTTACCAGCTTCTTGACCGGGTGCACCAGCCCAAAGGACCTACAACAATGTCAGGGATTTGATCAGAGAGAAGCAAAGGCGAGGTATACAGCTGTAACATTAGGGTGTTGAATCCAAGGTTCAAGTATGAGGGGGCCGACTGAATGTACGACAACAATGGTATTGTTGTTCTGGGCAGCCACAGCCTGAACGAGTGCATCACCACCATGCCATGCAGTCAAATTTTTTCTATAGTCAAGTTCTCAGTAACACGAGTCCGACAACGACCATCATACAAAGACGCACCTATCGCCCTCATTACCATCAACTGTGATGTAGGCCTCTCCTGAGTCAGCGGCAATGAAAACAAGAGCGGTGCTCTTTTTCCTTGCGATATTACCGGCCCTAGCAAGGTTAAAATCGTCGAAAAACCAAAAGACACTCGTATGGTCTTCTCGCGCGCGCCTTTGGATCGCTTCATGAGGCTGAATGGAGTCAGTGAAGTCAAGGCTCAGGACCATGCAAGTGTGCGCACTGTGATCAGATATGTCAAGTTGGCGGACCCAGATCCCCATCCCATGAAAAGAACGCCATCTAGGCCACCTTGATCAGGAAATTGATTAGGCCCGGCATGGCCTGGACCAGCATCACTGCCAATGAGCACAAGACTCCGTGGTTTTCTCAGAGGAAGAGCTCCTTTCTTGTTCTTCAATAGGACGATGCTTGCAGCCCCGATTTCGCGAACAATCCTATCGTGGTCAGCTTGAACGTCAATATGCTGATTAACAGAGTCATCGTCGGTCCTGAAAGCGTCGAAGTTGGTAGTTGGGTAACTTGAAACGTCTTGGCGAAGCAGGTACCACGCGGCAAGAATGCGAGTAGCTTGGCGAGATAGATCAGTGATGGGTGATCATCTAATCAAAACTCATACCCATGTCATCAACGCGTGCCTCGGGGATAGTCCCATTGTTGACGTAGGCCGTAAGGTTGCGTCCGAAGTAGGAATCCCCACTTTGAAAGGTAATATCTCCGGGCATCGTCATCTATTAGTCATTAGATATAAACACAAGATAAGGAGACAGTCACTTTACATCGAGACCAGTAGCAGCAGACATGGTAGACATCGTCCTATTGCCATCGTTGTGGGCTCTGCACCTAGTTTCCCATGAAAAGAAGGAACTTACGCTGACCAATCAGACATAATATCTACAGATATTTATGAGGAAAATAAAATCTAGGACACAGGGACTCACATCCTCGGAAACCGTACTCAGCCTTGACAATATCGTTCATGATTTTTTCATTTTCACATGCATATGTACCGTTGACGAGGTCTATCCTGCGTTAGCAAATTCATAGCACCTTATCTATGAACAATCTACGCACTGTAGCTGCACATAACACTGGCTACGCCGGCCATTATACTCCTCAAGAATGGATGGGTATAGATCTCATGTTGAGTCCGGTCATCAACGTTTGAGCTCGAGGTCATTCGCTTGTGCTCTTGCTCACTAAATTTGGGTCAGTATGCGTTTTCGCACAACCTAATGCCTGCACTTGCTTATTTACCAAGTGCTTAGCGGAGGCTTGTACGCCAGTTTGTTGTATTCCGAGTATGGTTTCATAGGCGACTTCTCCAGCCAGGTAAGGATCTGCGCCGAAACCTTCCCAATTTCGGCCACCCGCGGCCACGCGACCTAGGTTCATCATGGGTCCGAGCGCAACATTAACGCCTTTCCCAAAGTGCTCCTGACCCATTCCCGTACCACGCGCACGGATGAGACGCCGGTTAAAAGTGGCGGCAGCGTTTACTCCCGTTGGGAAACCTGTAACAAAATCAGCGAAACGAACACCAAGGGGGGAATCCTGATCAATCATTGATGGGTGTAAGTACTGAGTATTGAAGTTGATTTTTCAAACCTCGAGACATAAGCCAGGCCACCCTCGACCATTAGTTGGGTCAATACTAGGGATATTGCCCTTTGGATCAAAAGTCAATTAGACTTTGGCCTCCAACTATATTTCAGATTTACCACACAACGACCATTCATCCATCCCACACCTGTGGTAACGCTAACCTTCTCCCCTAGTGAGAACGAAGAAATCTTTCAAGGAAATCAAGCACCAGTAATGATAATGGTCATGCGCCTCACCTTAGATTTGGCTTTCCTGTATGCGGCATCCCATGCTGGACCGAAGTCCGGGATCAGGGATGAACCAACCTGTGATGCATTTGGTCATCTCCTTTGCATTAAAGTTTGAGCATTCTTACTGGAGGTGGCTGGCTTGGATCTGTGACTTCAAAAACCCCATTAACAGCTTGCTCTGATGGCACAGGGAAAGGAGTGAAGGTAGTTGGAGTAATAGGGGGCTTGATGACGGGTTGGGTTTTGGGGGAGTTTGTTACAGTCGCCGGCGGGATCGAAACCACACTTGATACTGCTGACGGCGCGCTAATTACGACTAGACCTGATACTACGGAAGACGATGAGGTTGTCGCTGATGTGTGGACACTCCTGGAACCTGTAGAAATTGCAGGTAATGAAGCTGAAGACAACGAAGTTGCAGATAGAGTGGCATCTCTTGAAGAGCTGTTGGTCACAGCGAGGGCAATCGTAAGGAACGAGAACCACAAAAGCTTCATCACTTTGCGTTCAGCAAAAGAACGAAGCCGAAGTGTGGAGCACACGAACCTACTTCTTATATACACCTTACTCGTATATGCCAATATGATGATGTCTTGTGACTGATCTAAGGCGGAGAATGAATTGGCGGCAATGCTGAGGCTATACGAAACGGGCTGCGTGGTTGTCCAAATTTATTGGGATCTGCAACCTAGTATAGGTTATCTGGGTTGAGTGTCAACGGTTTGATGCCGGAAGAGTTATCGTCCCACCACAATTCAAGCACTTGGGACTCGAATGATTTCCTAAAAATCCCATTTCTACATTATTTTTCCGGAACAACCGTCGAACCGTTGATTTTGCTTATTCGTCCTCTTTTATCCGGTAACCAGAGAATTTCGTTTCAAGCTTGTTCTGGAAACAATCGTGTGTCCATGGGTCATTGTCCTACAAACAAATTGTGTCTGGCTCACAAGATCAGCGGCGCCTCACTTACGTTGTTTTGGATTAGGGTAAGGAAGATACATCGTGAAATCACGGACGTGATGCCTGTCTCGATACAGTGGTCATAGAGTAACTGTGGAATACTTTGTCAGCTGTGACCCCCACGTTGCTGATAACACTGGATAGTGTTTCTCACCACCGAGCTTTTCTCCAGATTCAATGATCCAGAACCAAGTCTGTCCTGCCTAATGTCGATTTTCCCGATTAACATGTTCACAACAGATACTGTGTAGCCGGAGAACTTCATCGCCCTTGCGCTCGAGCGCGTTGACGCGGACCTGTTACCTAATTTAAGATTCTTTCATTCGAAAGACCCAGTCATCGACAGCTTGTAGAAATTCCAAAGGAATAATTGATTTTCTTTGATCAAGACCTTGGCTTTCCGAGTTGTTGATTCACTATTGGCCCGTGAGTTCCTGGCCCATATTTCCTTACTTATGAGAGGTGGTGTGATGCATTTAGCACTGAAGTTATACTTGACACTTCCCCCTGAATGTTGAACCTTGAGACACATTTTCATCGCTGGATTCTACCTCGCATTTTCCTGGGAGGATTCGCCTTGGTTGTAACTATACATGGAAGCACTCGCTTAGCGGGAAGTGTAGAAACGGGTCCGTCGTTGCTGTCAGGGTCAATGATACTATGATCGATGGAGATTAATTCTGTTGTTTAGTATACCCAATTTTGGACAATGAGCTTCGGACGTTCGGACTTGAGTGCCAAATCTTACTCTGCAATTAGTTTCGATAATGGTGCGGTTTTTCAGTTGATAATTTGCACGGATAACTGGTCTCAACGTTATCGACCCATTAGTCGAAGTTCTCCCTAGATAGGATGTCCATTCTTCATCAACCACGACTGGATTCGGAAGTTTCGCTTATTGAAGTTTCGCTTATTGACCAGGCTCCGCCTCCTGGCCTTTGATCTGCATCAGACTCCCTCAATGCATCGCCAGTAAATATTGTCTTGATACTGTGGTGAATTTTCGAAACAAGACCCTGACAATTCCCATCCATACCGCACGCCGAGATTTGTAGTGCAATCAGTAAGACTGTCACGCGCCTAACTTTTTGACTGTAGACGAATTATCGTGCCCGGGCACATCCGGTGGGATCTTCTATTCTCAGTGTCATTGTTGCCATTTTTTTGCTCGGAAATGACTTGGTCAATGCATACACTGCGCTTGAATTTTCCAAACATTGGTACAGCGTTTATCCACATTTAGTTTGTATCCATTCCGAGTCGATTCCAGAGACCTCCCGATGAAGTAAAGAATCACCTGTGGCCATTCTCATGGTCAGATAATGCACAGGGTAATCTGCACTTATGGTGGCGTTTTGGGCCGGTGATCCATGATGATGTGTGTCTAGTCATTTGTGTGACACAACATATCGACCACGGTGTACGAATGGGGGAAATCAAAATCAAATAACCGGCATCAAGGGTTATAATGCCCTCGTGTTTCCTGTGGCTCAATCCCCTTGTTTTTTCCCCACCTTCTATCTCTTCCAATTCATCCAATTCATCTTCTGGTTCCATTGATTAAATTTCCCTGCTATCCCGTCTTCCTATGGATCCCTCCGTTCATGACGCTGGATCGGGTTATTCAAACCGGTCAAGGCTCTCCAGGCTTAGCAGAGAGAATCCCAGCCAACCACCTCACTTTATAGTATCATCAAGGCTACAGCGACATCACGCCCCTGAAGTCGAGGCACGAGCTGTACAAGCTGAGCAACATCTCGTCAGTCACTACCCCTCGCCCTGCCCCAGACTTCCAGACTGATGTTTGCCCAGGAAAACATCCCGGCGCTGGTGTCTCCATCAGCTAATTTTCTGAGTACATCCAACTACACGACTGCCATATGCCCACTGGTAGGTTGATTTTGCCACATTCACCACCATTTTTTACATTTTTCCAGCTCGAGGCCAGACATTTGCAAATCAACCAGACTATGGGACCTTCTCACCTTCCAGCACTGAGAGAATCTGACTCACTGACCCATGACTTTGTCAACCGGTTTCCCTTTGATCTAAGACATGCCATCACTCCGCAGGCTCCTGTTCATACCCAAGTTCGTTCAGACTCGGTTCTGAACCCAGCTTTTACCGCTCTGTCTCATCTCATCCCGCATCAGCCCATTCGTCTACCCAAAACCAGATCATCTCCTGCATCTCGAACGTCTTATAAGCAGGCTGAGTATATTACCACACCTTATACCGTCACTGTACCTCACACCGCCACTACACCACATACCGCCACTGCACCATATATCATTCCAGACCTCTTTCCTTCCATATCAAGCTCATCTTCAAATAGCACAAATAGCTCCGATCTATTTGTTAACCCACACACCAGACTTTTCACTATCTCTAACGACATTCCGCCGCGAATTGCAGAAGTCAGAATGTATATCGCTTTCATGAGAGTGCGATTTGGCTGCTGTATCACTGACAATCTGATCAAGAGGCTTATCAATCCCGAACTTCTTGCGAAACCCCTTTTGTCTTTCGATGACAGTCAGTTGGAGACTTATAAAAGGCATGTGCGATCTTGGACGGCGTTGACAACAGGAACGACCATATTTAAAAGGTTACGAGTTGCTCTCGAGCCTGGTACCTACTTCAACAATGAACGATACACTGTTCCCTACTTCTGGTTTGTGCTCCTCGTCAGGGAACTTTTGATCGACAATAGCTATGCAGTGGGCTCGGGAGCTCTTACTAGACTTGGTGCTCGCTGCATGGATCCTTGCAATAGGTCTTTTCTTTTCTTCTCACTTGAGGCAGCCATCCGTCAGCTGCTAAAAGAAATTGACTCTAAATCCCATTTCAATTCTCGTGATCCTACATCGCAAAGGAAAATAGTTGGAAAATGCCATGGTGATCACCTGCATATTGCCACGTCAAGTATGTGTTTCATCAGTGGTCTCTTTTGACGAAGCTCATGGTCCAATGAATAGATCAATTACTCTCCAACTCGTCTTCGCCTTACTCAAAGCCCAGGTTTGATAAAATTGATTATCAAAATGAATTGAGGGCCCGATTTGTTAAGCTTGTTAATCAGTGTGACTCATCCTCTGGATTTGTAGCTTTTGTCTTAATAAATTTCATGGGCTTGGAGAAATAGTGCCCACTGTTATTGAAATACCAATGCCTGTCTGTAAAACTTTGTATCATGTCTTTTGTCTCTGTTTGCAGTTGCTTTCTCGTACTTGATACTTTGCTCATTTTTTGTGGACTTGATTCATTCATAGTTACTGACTCCTTGCTGTTTTTGCTACAGACATAGTATTCTTACTCCTCTAAATTGATCCACTTCACATATTTTTAGTTAATTGCAGAGAGGTATACCCTTGTAAACTTACAGTCCGATTTCATACTTGATCTTGGTGAAGCCTGTTCAGATCAAAATTTGGGTGAAGCTATTAGGTCAGAAAGCACACTTTTAAGATCAAAAGCCAGTTAGACTAAAACAGATTATGGATACAAACATATATTGACAAACAGCTATTCATACAGATGAGAGTCTGGCTTCATATTGTAGTTTCTTTGATCTTTAGGATACTAACCAGGTGAAATACTGTTGGCCAGTCGCAAATCAATCACAATCACAATAAATAATTTCTCTATCATGATCAATGTCTTGTGAAACATAAACACATAACTCTAGGTGTCTGCTCAGGGTTCTGTGGAAATCAGACCACCTGGGTCCAATTTGTATGAATGGGAGCACCAACAACCTTCACAGAGAACATTTGTTGTCACATAGTCACACATGGTCACTCTAGGATTTCTCCGATTCAAATTCACAAGGTTTTAGAGAACGGAGATTGGAAAACAGCACTGTACATGACATCAAGCTGTGATAGGTCTCTAGTCCAAATCAGTTGATAAATTAGATGACATCCAACCTTTGTCCACTGGATTAGTCGCTGCAGAAATTGTTATGAGGCTTTCATTGGAGGCCACCATAATTTTATCAACAATTGCTGCTCGCTGTCAAGCTTTCCCTGAAGTACCGTAGGTGCCCTCGGATCCTTTATCCCACCACAAGATAGTGAATATAGGAGTAGCATTCCTTTCACCGATGACAACGTCAGTCATGATTGCATGGCTCGCAATGTGGAGCCAATTGCAAATTCGAAGCTCTCTGGAGATGTTTTAGCCGACATAACATGACACTCTATGTGGCCTCCTCTTTCAGCGACATCTAGGCAAAGGATGGGAAACCTATATGAACTTCTTTGTACCTCCTCTGCCAGCCGCCCTTGGGAATTTGACCAAGACTAGTCCTCAACAATATAAAAGTATTCGCCTGGACCTGCATCAGCTATCCCCTAGACAACGGCATTCCACATATACTCCTTGCTCTTTGCTATCGAGTATGAGGACTTCTACTTTCATAATTCTTTGGCTGCCATAGCCAAAGTACATGCTATTCCTGCTGGGATAAACTATGGAGTGTCATCCACCGGCATTGGTCGAGGCATTTCATCCATCATCGCCAACTGGTAACGCCATTTCAGAGTAAGCCCTACCACAACTTGTGGACGAATACTAATGATTGATATGCTCGATCAGTGGTGACGAGCTCCCTATTTCGGTTAAAACACATTTACATCTAGATCCTGACTTTAACCTTGATTCTGCTTCCGATTTCGATTCCAACTCTTCTCCAGAATCTAATGATACTGAATCCTACACCACTTTGTGTCCGGTCGCGATCCTGGTTCTTCTAATGACCTGGATGCAGGCTTAAATTCAAAGGCGAAAAGAACAGCGTTGCCAGATGATGGACATAACTCTGTTGTTGTTTCTGACGGTCCTTCAACGGACACCATCGACGATTCGACTACCGTATCCCCCGATAACGCCTCCACTGCCATCGACGATACACCTGCCATTGCTAAAGTTGCCCCAGTCTCCGTTGATCTGATGACCTGGTCTGTCTCTGCTGCCACAGGGATGACCCTTCCTGTTACGAAACTCCTGGGAACCAGTGTTTGGAAAAGCGAAGTTTGTTTATTAGTGACCAGACACACGATCGCCTTGTGTGACTTGCGACGTGACGCGCGCCTCCTATTCGGGCCTACTCGAGCTATACCAATGAAATCGGAACACTTCCCAGGTCTAGTCCGCCTCCGAGTCCCCTGGCCACAATAATGCCACTCACTACTACCGTCCCACGTCTCTCTGTTATGCCATCACTCTCAAATCCCACAGGCAGTGGCGCTTTCAGAATGAAGGTCATCGCACGTGAGGGAGTGAATTACTGATTGTTCATTGGTGCCATTGCCATTTCTTGTGATAGATATCCCCCAGACTCTGGGAATGTCATGTATACCACTATGTTCTCGGCGACATACCATCGATGTGCACGTAATCAATCTTTCTTGATTGTATCTAATACTCAGTATGAAGTGAAGCGACTATATGGAGGACATTAAGACCAACTCAATGAGAAAGCCACTCAAACTAAAATTGATCCTTTTCCAGTCATCTTGGTTTTATTTTGAGATTATGGTTATCTATAGAACTTGATAACGAGAGGAAACAATGCTTACATATCTAATACTCAGTTCACTAAGTTTAACACCATTCCTCTCCCCCAAGGCGGCGTCCGAGAGGCCTGTGAGAAAAATATGACTCAATCACATTTGCAGTCGCAGCATACTGCCATAAATTGCCAGTACAGGGTCCTTTATAGTATAATTGCTTACTGCTCTTCAATAGTATTTTCTACGACTAATTGCTTCACGAATACTTCTTTTTGTCGTCCAATACAATGGTATCTGTATTCACATCATCAGTCTTAACAAGTTTCCTGATCGATCGGACGTGCTCACCTACAGGAGGGAGCAAGAGCCAGTCAGGCACGGTAGCAAGGAGATGTTCGGAAGTACAACATGTACTTGATGGCACGATTGGCGATAACGAGGTTCAAGCTACAGTAAAAACTATCCTTCAGCTATCTACCATGAGCATAGATACGTACCTAACATTCCCACACTTAATGTTATGTTTTGATTACTATTTCAGATAAGTATGACATTCGGGCAACCGAGCTGCTTGAACTGGACCAAAACTCTATCTCTTGATGACTTGTCCATCTTGCCATCAAATCTACAAAGTGTCCCACATGGTGAGAAAGGACGATCTCAATCAAGTCCAGCACGAGGTCCCTGATCGTCGTCCGGAAATCAGTGATTGATCTCAAGGAGACAATCAGGGGGTACTCACATTGTGAGTAAAACGATGGTTTTATCACTAGCTGATTCCCATTCTTTCAGAAGGGTTGGACTCTAACCATCTCAACCATCTTAATACTATGGATCATGTCATCATTACCGCCACCCCACTTCTTCAAAAGCAGCGGCATCACCGTGAACAGTGCCATCATTGATTTTCCTATTTGGCAATCCAGGTGTCAGTCCTTTCTGCATGCCATTCTTTGTTTTGGTTAGGGCATCAGACACACTACTCACATTAGCCGACGTTGCTTATTACTATGTAAGAGCGTTCAATATGGAGATATGAAAGAACAGAGGGAAATAGTTTGCAGTCTTTTGTCGTCTAACTAATGCATTGAAGTCGAGAAGGTCATCCTCAGAGCCCAAAAGTTCTAGGATATGTCGGCCCTGAAGAAGCAACCAGGGAGCTGCAGACATGGGAAATGACATTGTTCGTCTGGCCAATGTCCTGTCGTTCTGTCTAATCAACTTCTTGTTTTTCTTCCGTGACCGTACATAATTATGTAATTCTTGGTCAGTGGGTTCAAACGTCCGAGGTTACACGTCTTGCCCCAGGTGTGTTACCTTGTACATTCCAGTAAGTGCCATGATGTCCATAGGGTTTTTTACATGTATGCTTGCCAGCATTTGGTCGAAACAGCCTTCTTGGTTGCAGTGTTCTGCCCCTTGTTACCAAATCCATTGAACAGATATATGAATAAATGCTCACCATAGCCAGAGAGAATTCATATACAAGATGCCACTGTGATCAAAGAGTGAGTTCTTAATGAAGGGTGGCAGGGCAGTGACAGACAACATGCAGGGCAGGTCTGGAGTTTATAATAGAAGATATATAGTACATGACATGATGTTATAAGCCTAGAATCTGGGAGAAGAACTGGAAAGATAGTGTCAAGATGTATATTAATGGTATATTTATCTCATAGATAACATATAGACTTTGGGATAGAGTATTTATTGCTAGCATCAACTATCTATGTATTGTATAAATAGTGTAGGAATGTGTTGGGAACTCCTTGTTGAGTTCTCTTGTGGCCTCCATAAGATACTCTGCTTATAAGTTTACTTAGTGATACTATTAGTCATCTTGACTAGTAGTTGTCACAATATTATATTGTGTAACAAGCTCCTTTGGAAAATCTAGTGAATAGATTGCAAAGCTCCTTAAGAGCTTCCAACAACACTATCTATTCTAAATGATACATCCTGAAGGCATCTCTCAAGTCAAATCTTACAACTAAAGATACCAACTAATACTCATCTTGCCAGTTTTTTCTAGGCTGCTAGAACTCTCCAAAACTTGTCTCAAAGTAATAGAAGGTACTAACAATACTCACTTAATGTAACGACCTTAAGCTTGAGCTCAGGTTGCAACTAAGGCAAAGACTTGAGAAAGGATAAGGGAATTGTAGAATTGGTAAAGCGTAAGGACACATGAATGTATCTACACTATTTATACGAGTCCATAGATCAACAATGCGACATACATGAGGATTAAAACATAAGGAGATCACAAGGATAAAGCAAGATAACAACACCTTCTGCATGAAACACTGACTGAGACTACATGTGGCGCAGCCGATCATATTGTCATACCCTTTACTCATGTCCATGCTGCTCCCAAGAGGCATTGATCATAACAATAAAATTTTAAACTAGTCTTGAGTAAAGGTATTTGGATAGGGGGTCCTCTCTTTTACTTCTCTCCACTCATGGCTTATTGTTATATACAAGTCTATCCATCCAGAAATTACATCCCCACAGTGATATTACCTCTCAATTATACAAGCCTGCCTTCCACAGCAGCCACCTTTCTTGCAACACGTCTTATAGCAATGCTGCAACTATCCAGATATTCTATCTTCCATAGCAGAGATACTCCTATTTGACTCAGTCTTCCATGATGGAGTTACTTCTGTCAGTGTCTCAATACTGAAACCTCCACTTGGGGTAATAAGGGCTATACCACTGAAACCCTAAGTATCTCCTATAGTAGAAACTTATATATAAGACTAGTAGTTACACTGTAATTTGCTAGTCTGATAATCGACAAAGATAAATTCTTATTGAACTTGATCTCTGGTGCTCAACAGTGACACATCAAATCAGCACTCACTCCCATCTCAGACTTCTTCCTATTATCTGAAGTTGCAACTATGTGGCAGACAGGCGGCATAGCACATAAGCTGAAGCCAAGGTCATTCAACAAGTCTGCACATCTCTGAGTCCATCTTGTAGACTTTCACCTCTGGTGTGAACTGTGCCTGACACTTATGTATTATTCTAAAAATACAAAGAATGCAACTAGAGAATAGAGACTAAAACCATGATATAACTTTCTAAGGTCTCAAGAGCATAGGACTGCTTCTTTCTCTACAATCCAATCTTGATCTGATGATTAATTTTTACTTACTAGAACCCAGTTCATTCTCTCCTTTTTTGTCTTTATGGCCACTCTGTCTCATTCTTCTATTTTGGACTCTACTGAGTTCCAATTTCATACATTCCTGCCTTATTCAACTATCTGAATGTTTGTCACTTGATAAAGGGCTCCTGTAAGTGCACACTCTTTATAACTAGTCATTTACAAGTAGCGTTCCAGGTTTCCAGAGACTTTCTCTATTTGAGATCTAGTTTGGTTAATAGCTACTATACTGCCCCTTGACTGTTGTTACTTGAGAGAACCTAAGGTGTTATCTAAAAGGATAAGTTCTTTTCACTAATACCTTCAACAAGATCTTATATGCTAAAAAACCATAGGAGATTATTTGTTTTCATAGAAAAGCATTTTCTAGCATAATAATGTATAAGTCTGATTGAGAATAATCATATAGGGGTCAAGATACTGAAACTGTACATTTTAATACTCCCACTCAGTGAGATACTCAGGTGATACCTAGTTATTGTCTAAAATTAACAAAAGTCTTAAGAGGAACTTGTTTTGTAAAGATATCTGCTAACATCTCCTTAGTTGAAACATACTTAAGTTTAACCTCACCACATTTGATACATTTGTGAATAAAATAATGTTTAATATTGATGTATTTAGCATGAGAGTGGTTGATAGAACTATAAGCAAGAGCAATATATTTCTGATTATCAGCATAGATGATAGTAGTATCAATCTGGGGATAGTTGAGTTCTATCAATAAGGTACAAAGTCATATGGCTTCCTTTGTGGTATTAAAAGATGCCATATATTCAGCTTCTACTAAAGAAGTAGTAACTGTTGGTTGTTACTTTGATAATAATAAAACTGAGCTACCAGTGATTTCAAATAGAAAGCTTCCAATGGAGCATCTGCTATTTGAATCCTGTACCCAGTTTGAATCTGTTCATCCAACTAAATTAGTAGCATTAAATCTTGAACAATCCAAAACCAACTTCAGATCAAGAGTTCTCTTTAAATAACAGAGAATATATTTGATAGCTTAGAGATGAGAAATTTCAGGATTGCCACCAAACCGAGCAACCTGACAGACTATGAAATAAATATTTGGTCAAGTCTGAGTAGCATACAGAAGAGAGATAATAAGAGGGAGATAATGAATATTGTTTGAGTACTTCTTGAATATGTGTAAGTCTTCAGAAGTTTGAGGTAATTGAGAGATAAACAACTGAGTTCCAATAGAAAGAGGAGTCAAAACTAGACAAGTATTTATTATATCATGACATTTAGAAACCTGTTTAAGATATGACTTCTGAGACAAGTAAATAAGTTGATTAGCATAATCACATTTAATGAGAATTCCTAAAATGTATCTGAGCTCTTTGAAATCAGTGATCTTGAAATAATCACCAAACTGAATCTTAAAGTGATTATAGCTGCAAGACCACTACTACTAATGACCATATCATCTACCCAGATAGCTATGATCAGAATGAGTATATTTTTCTCTCAGAGGAGATACAATAAATCATCTGCAATAGACTTTTTGAAGCTCAAGACTTCCATTGCTTCATCTAGCTTTTTTCTCTACTGTCTTGGTGACTGCTTCAATGTTATGATCTCAAATCCTAAGAGTGGGATAGAAGAACAACTCTTGTATTGAGTAATATAAGAGAACTCAATAGAGATCTCTTACAAACTAATCTACCTTATATACTACTAACCATGGTCTGTGCTTACTACTGTGCACCCTACTCTAAATAACCATGTGTAGGACATGAGGTCAACATGTGGTATCCATGTTGTATGATATCATTTGTTCTAGAACCTTCTACTTCATTCTCTCAAGTCTCATGATCAATGTTGTGACCACACCATCAAATTGTGACTGATGTGACAGTGTGACTGATCACTTCTGACCCTAATCCTAATTGTTCTGAGAAAAATAGAAAACGAAATAAAGTCCACTTCTTGCAATCTTGATATTATCCCCCTCTTAAGCTTTCTCCTCTGGAGAAACTGCCTTCCATCTTCTCCAATTCCTCTCTAACTTCTTCAAATATTCTTCCTCAAACTTTCCATCATCCTATCCATACAACATCCTTACTGTAAACTTTTCTGATAACTCTCCCCTCCTAAAGTCTCATTCCTCTACTCTATTTATCTTTTCTTGTCTTTTTATTTCTGCATCCATTCTTTCTTCAAATTCTCCTAGTACTTCTTTTATGTTTCCTAGATCCTCTTTTCTCTCCCAAGTATCATGCTCAGCTGTAAACCCCTTCCATTGCACTAAGTATTTCTCTACTCCTCTTATTTTTTTCTTATTTAGAATTATTTCCACCTCCACAGGTTTTCCTTCCTTCTTCTTCTGTCTCTTCACTTGCTCCTTATATCAAACTATC
>Ga0157357_1000477_pt1 | contig 17111 bp, 12 predicted proteins | sample AttcapACBM1_FD_111485 | JGI IMG/M metagenome (GOLD analysis project Ga0157357, IMG submission 111485) | Fungus gardens microbial communities from leaf cutter ant in Botucatu, State of Sao Paulo, Brazil - Atta capiguara ACBM1 | ecosystem: Host-associated > Fungi > Mycelium > Unclassified ... | reverse complement strand
CAACATGTGATACACATGGTTGTTTAGGATAGGCTAGAAATAGCTTGCACAGACCATTAGGTATTTATATATAAGGTAGATAATCCTGTACAGAGTTCTCTATCGAGTTCTCTTATGTTAACCCAATACAAGGTTCACTCTTTTGACCAACTCTAAAGTCTTAAGTTTGTAACACAAGTGGTCCATGCTACAACAATGTGTTTACTGTGCCTCCTGCCTTAAAGGCTATATGGCTACCTCATGTCTACTCCACAGTAACTGTGCAAGACTGTACATCCTGCCCTAACATCTATATGTTGACTATGTGGTAGCAATGTGGTGTACATGCTCTCTGACATCATCATCTAAGCTCTTCTTAGACCACTCTAGACCATTCTAAACCTATGACATCATCTCACATGACTTCCAGGTTATATGCCCTTCTCCTGTTGTAGACTAATAATATGACTACTTCTATATCTTATCTCTGTCCTAACCCTAACCCTAAAGTCTGTCCACACTTTCATCTTATAACAACTATTATATTTTATACTATTAATAATGTTCTTAAACTCTGCTATAATTTGGTACAAATACTGCTAATACTTGTTATCAAGCTCATTAAGTTTACCAAGATATCTCTACTATTTTCACTCTCAAATTCTATCAAGTACTATTGTCTAAATGATTATTATCCTATACTTTCTACTATCATATTCCAATCCAGTTACATATGTCCAAACTTACAGATAATATCCACTCTCTTATCTATATTTCTAGCTATATTTGGTACAGATCAATTCTGTCTATTTTATATTAATCACTTCTTAGATATTTTCACTAGACTTTCTAGTAATTTCATAGAACTCAATTCTGATATATAAGTTAAATAGTTATACTATAAACCTTGATCATATATTAATCTAGTATTAGACACAGTTTATACTTTATTATCCAAAATATAATGAGAGTCTCTTAAAAGTTCAAATAATTAGTTAAACATTATCTGAGAATACAGAAGCAGAAGTCAGAACAATCTTTGACTTTAGCTTATATACTATACTTCTATTACAAAATGAACTACTCACTTGTTTGTGATATCTGAACCTTAGGTGTACTCTCAGAGGTTTAGGAGTGATTTAGAAGTTCAATAATGATAACAATGATGATTAAGCTTAATACAGATGTTAATGATAAAAAGATGAAGATTGATATTGTTAAGTCTGAGATTTAATCCTTAAATACAGAAGTATTTATACAAAATAGTAATGGTCTGTACACAAGCTATTTCCATCACATGATCAAAACTCATACCTAATAGAGACTGTCATCTATTATAGCAAATATTAGGCTAATTTTAAAAGGTAACTAATTATATCACTATATTGATATGCTTGTATCTTTATCAATACTTATCACTTTGAAATATACTATATATTATGAGAAATAGTTTGATAAGTACTTTCCAATGCAAGTTTAATTGTGTGAATCTATCTAGCCATTCATGAGATATTAGCTAACAAAACTTTTACAGTTACTGATGGCCTGATATCTCAGTTGTTTGTTGTTTCTTTTGTACATCCTACATATGTGTAGATAGCCCTCATTTGGGGCTTTCCAGTGTAACTTATTTTGTGAAAATTGGTCTACTGGTTGTGGAGATACAAGCTAAATGAAGTTTGTGACAACTTTTACAAGTCACATATCTTGGAAGAGTACTTAAAGAACTAGAAAAATGAGGCTACTAGAAGATGGTAAGATGTATCATTACCAATACTGGAAGATAGTATTAGTTTGAGTCAATTTTCAGGATAAGACTATTACAGTGTAAACTACTAGCTTATATACTAAGTAGTATTATACTATCTAGGATAATTATCTAGGAATAGAGACTGCTAAGTAAGTTACTCTAGTTTCTAATAATTCTCAGATATTAGAGGTAGAAATCCATAGAGTTGACAAGAGTCTAGCAAGAATGTCTGAGATAAAATAGAAATAGTTGATTTGTACTAGAAGAAATCAGATGTTACAAACTCAAGATCTTAGAGTAGATCTAGAATAAGAACCTTGTATTGGGTTAATACAAGAGAACTCAATAGAGAACTCTATACAGGTTTATCTACCTTATATATCTAAGACTAACAGTCTATACTCTACTACTTTAGCCTATCCTAAATAACTATATATCTGTCTTAAAGTTAACATGTATATAACATGTTATATAATGTTATTCCTTTTAAAATCTTCTACTGTCTTTGTTAGAATCAAAAACAATAAACTTTATTTTTCTATTTCTCTTTTTTCTATTTATTTTTTATTTATTTTTATATCCTTTTATTTAGAATTAGAGTTTAATATGATGCCAGGATTACAACTGTCACAAACCCATCATATGATGTATCACACAAGTCACAAGTCACATAACACTGCCACTATCACAAAGTCACAATAGAATAAGATGAAAACTTTTAGAATAATAATATTATATAACATATTTTATATATGTTGATCTTATAATCTATACATAGTCTTTAGGATAGGCTAGACACAGTAGTAGCACAGACCATCTAGTATAGTATATAAGATAGATACTTTGTACTAAGAACTCTATCAAGTTCTCTTATATAAACTCTATACAAGATTCTTTTTATTGACTAGCTCTAAGGTTTTTAAGTTATAACAGTCTTCTCTCTAGTACATGATCATGTGACAGTGTGACTATTACAGTGACATGTGACAATGACTGATGTGTAACAAATTGTAACAGTGACATATAACATCATGCTAATCCTTAATCCTTATTTTAAAAATAATAAATCAAAAAGAAAGTAGAAATAAGAAAGTAAATAAAATAAAACAAAGTCCAATGTTTGTAACTCTAACATTGGAGACTGCTAAGGGTTATCCTAGTTTTTAGTAATTCTTGGATATCAGAGATGGAAATTCATAGAGTTAGCAAGAGTTTAGCAAGAATGTCTAAAGTGGAATGAAAATGAGTAATTTACACCAGAAGAGATTAAAGATAAGAAAGAGACATTATTTGTGGGTTAGTATGGATGTAGCTAGATTAGAATATGATACTTTTATAGTATTATTACTCAAGCTCAAACTTTATAAGCATTTCATCTTTTAGGATAGAGTTTGCTTAGCTATACTTTATAAATACTTTGTTTTTCATGATAAAGTTCATCTAATCAAACCCTGAAACTCTATCTTTATTGTGGTGACTACTAACTAAGATAGTTAACAGCTTATTAAGTAGTCTTATAAGAAAAGAGTTTTATAGAAATCATAAGAGAACTTGATAAGAAATTCTCAATGTATTCTTACACTATATATACTACTATCACAAGTTTTACCCTAAACTACATATATTGTTTATGAGTCTACCTGTTAGAAGTGGGAACGATGGACTTGGTTTTATTTTAAAGTAGGTTAGTTGTGATGTGTGCACAGATTATGGTCTATAGTATATAAGATAGACTATCTTATACTTAGAACTCTATTGAGTTCTTTTATGTTACTCAATACAAAAGTTGTCTTTTGTCTTTACTTAAAAACTTAAGTTATAACACTACTACAAGATGAACATGTTGTAGCTATGCTTTTAATATCATTGTTCTAGTTTCTTTTACTATGTTCTAGACCTATGACATCATATTATATGACTGCAGTTATATACCTCTTTATTGATCTAGAAAGAAACAAAAAATTAAATAAAAGAAAAAGAAAAAGAAAATCAAGTAGATAAAAGAAAAGGAAAATCAAAATAAAATATAAAGGTTTAAGCATACCATAACAATCTCTGCCTTATCATAGATTAATTTCAAAATATCCAGCCACTCATGGAGATGGACAGAAACATTGACTTCACTTGATATAAAAAATTCTTAGACTATGTGGTAATACCTTGACTTGAGTATCCAAGTGTTTCAGATACCTCTATAGTATTTAAAGACTGGTAAATACATTATAATCTCTATCAGTACTTATTGTCTAAAAATATTACCACCTGAAATTGTGACCAAGCAACAAGTAGTAGCATAGCACATCAAAGATTGTTCATAACATCCACAACTCTGCACTTTTTGGATAAGTTTCTATACTTGATTTGAACTCCATCCCAAATTCTGTAGACTTTTGCCTGAGTGTGAACTATGCCTGACAATGACATAATATCTCTCTGAGGAGAAACAGAGCAGGATCAGAGATAAGAATGCAAAGTCCAGTCTGGTTCAGTTCAGGTTTAGGTTGGGGCTGAAGAAGCTCTGAACTACTTTTAGAATATGAACTACAGATAGTATAATGCAAGCAACAGGCCTGAGAGCATCAACTTCTTGAATGTTTTCCTGAGTCATATTATAGCTGTAGTTAAGTCAACAACTATTGACCTAGGTGTCATTAGTCAACCTCTTTAATTAGTGAGTTCTCATGAGTTCTCAAGAGTAAACCTACAGAATGCTTATGTCATATAGACTGGAACTTCTCAGCACATGTCGAAAAGGTGAATAACAAAATTCAGGTGAGGACTTGGATCAAACCTCCACCGGCGAACTCCACTCCCAGACCTCTTCCTCGTGGGCACCTCACTGGCTTCGGATCCCCTGTGGCAGTTGGCTTGCTGCGGAATGTCAATGCTGATCATTTTTGAAAAAAGTCGTTCGTGTGTTTCGTCTCGTGGATGTCGCAGAAATACCCGTGGATCATCTCTATCTCTGAGATCTCATTCGGCTTAGATGGAATCACGATGTAATCAACTGACACAATATTTGGGTTATTGTCTTTGATGCTCTATTCGAGGTTAGTCCGGCTGGATCTCGTTAGTCCCCTGCTGTTGTCAGAATCTCGATGCCTGTCAGCAAAGCTTCTGGCTTGACGGGAAGATGATACATGTGGTAGACAGTTACACCTACGCTTGTGTATGACGAAAAAGACCAGGTCTTGCTGGGTTCCCTGCCATAAATAAATTGACACTCATGAATCATCGCCTTTTGTCATCCAAAATAGACCTGTGGTCAAAGGCTTTGAAAAAGTGAGTGGAGTGTCATTTCTTGTCGCAGGTCTTCCTTCCATCAATCTGTGTTGTCAAAGAACTCCCTCCATTTCTTTTTGTCTTCGAGCCTTCGACCTACACATCTATAATTTTATCTAGGTCGTTCTTGCCTGCATTAACAAACCTTCTACATATTGGGACATCACATCGGACCGTCAAATCTGCAGAAAGGTTACCTAATTCTAGCACAATGCAGGTCCTCGTGAGGGATATGATTACATCCTGTATCATCAGTCGCCTGCTTAGTACAACTGAGTTAGGTAGTCAATCTGGGGTTCCGGACATTTGAAACTGTGGGGTGGAGCAATATGCGAGGTATAGTCGAAAATACCTGCATTCCAACAGGCGCTAAGTTCCCCTGTCATCCTCTGTTTCGTGTTCTGATTCTACTCCTAACAATTATTGGCGGAACGTAGCTCACATACTGCTGTGCACTGGATATGTGCGTTACGGAAACCACAGTGAAAAAGACTTAGTCTCAGGATCACCTTTCATCGAGAGACAGGGAAAAATTAACGTGCTGTCAGCCGACTCTGTCAATAATTGGGAAGTCGCAGAGATAACAACCGCAATCCATCAGGGAGAGTCCTGAAGTGACCAGTGTAGGTTGCAGGTATCTCAATCTCGATCCATGTAAGAGTGTTCTCGTTATGTACTGAAACCTGTTCTCGTCTATCCAAGGTTCCAATATGCCACCCGATTACCGTGATGTACTTTCATCAAAGCAAGATACTATCCCTGAGGGCCCCATGTCAGAATTGTTCAGTGTTTCTTGCCAACGTTTGAGTTACCTCGTGACTTATTAAAATTGCCTCGCCGGCAGCCTATATCAAGAAAGAAATGTATCGAATCGCTCTGCATAATGGTCCCAAAAATAAACTGCGTAACGCAACTCGTATTCGCCAAAAATGTCAATGGGCCGTCGCTCGATTCTGTGACTAGACTCATGTGGTATTTGTGCATTCCAACTGAATGGTAGCCTTGGACTGTTTTTTAAGCTGCCCCTATTACCTTATGAGCATCAGAACCATGGCCGACATCCGAGGATTCTCAAACGGTCAGTGAGGGTGAAACTGTTTCTATATTCAGTCCAAAGCCTGAGCTCTGATAGTTCGTACGAACTTCTCGAAAGCTCCTTTCTTTCTTTGTCTCATTCTGGCGAACTGAGCGGACATGTACAGAAGTTTGTCTAGAAGATGAGTGTCCTTATCTGTTGTACAATCTGGTCCTTGTGACACTCCTTCAACCATCATACTTCTGTTGAAAGGTTCCGAGGTCCGTACAAAACAAATAATGTACTTCAGCGGAGGGCTCGATCCACTGATATAAAGTAATATCATGGACTAGTCCTCTTCCTCCTTTCGCGGAAGAACAAAAGTATCACCCACGGGTTTGAGTCAGAAAAGTTTTCTGCTGTAGAGGTTCGTGAGATCTTTGGGTACATCTTACATGACTCAGAGCCCCTTGTGACAAGGACCTCCTGAGGTCCTAGCGTTAACGTAGTCCTTTCATCAACCAGGAAGACACCGAAGTGGTATCCTTGAAGGCCTAGACTCAGGCTCCCCGGTCGTAAATTTCACAATTCATCAAGTAGGCGCAGACCCAAAGATCATCCTGAGCGTTGTTTTTGTGTTCCCGATTGGCTGACCGGAATTGATTCCGAGTCATTCACGGTGAAAAGATGCCTCAAGGTTTGGTGTTGGAGTCGTTTAGCAGGGGTAGTTCCCAAGGAACGGGTAGGTCGACTGAGGAAAATCGACTGAGGAAAATCTTTGATGTCACTAAGGCTTCTTAACAGGAGCAAGGGGGTTTGTCGAGATGTTGTGGATCCAAAACATTGAGCGGCGGAATGAATTATTAGTGCCCAGAATCATGTGGTGCGTCGAAGCATAACTAGGTAAAACTCGGTCACGCAAATTCAAGGTTCAAGTGGTGTTGTCATCAGACGGCTTTATTGTGGAGGTGTCGGCATTTTCCTCCTGTCTAATCCTCTTCCCAAGAATCTTGGCGCTTACCTATGAAGAAAAATTCAGTGAACGAGTACTGCATATCGCATGGTGGCTAAATAGATGGAGTACAACTTACGTTTCGTATATGCATAGCGGCGCGCTCGATTCCAAATTCTTTGCTAATCTTGTACTTTTCGAGTGCCTCCTCTAGTCGACCGGCTAGAATGGAAGAAAAAAGCCCACAAACGATGAAAGTGAGGATGGGCTAATATTAGACAAAGTACTATCGCGATTTTGAGTACAGGGGCAGAAAAGAAAGAGAACTGACTGGCTTCCAAGACAGCAGCATGGTTGAAAGCTATTTCAGGGTCTTCTGGAGAGAGGGAAGAAGCTATTCTAGTGGGAGTTATTAGATCAGAATAGAAAAGGTTCAGTGGGTAAGGGTCAACCCACTGGAGGTGGCGTAGAGCAAGGTCCGGTCGGGGAACTAGGACAATTAATAGGTACCAAGGGCAATACTTGAGATCGACATACCAGGTGATATAATGTAAGCACTTGCAAGATCTATTCTGAATCAGTGTATGTAAATATTTAAAGAAAGTGCTCGGTATACTCGTGTGTGCATCCGGGCTGGATGGTTGCAATGTAATTGACTCTTTCCATGCGGATATTGCGTCGTCGTACTCCTCTGTTACCTCTCATTAAGCATGAAAGACACTAAAAAAAAGCAGGAAAACTGACTGAGATGGTAGTGAGTCACGCCAAGATTGAAGAGCGAGCTAGCGTTTTTCTTGATTTCGACACTGCGTTTATAGAGTTCTTTCGCGGCTTGTACGTCACCTTCCTCGAGTTTAGTAGTGCCTTTCTCTAAACAATGAACAGCCTCCGCTTCTGCTGGGTCAGATGTGGTCGAGTGCGGGGTTACGGAAGTGGCCCATCCTGGTTCCGGGGTTATTAAGAAGATCTGACGAGGGCATGTCCCTACTTCTGGAGGATATCAATCTTTGATTTCTGAGGCCAGACCCAGTATGTCTACTGTAGACCAAACGATGCACAGGTGCAGCAAACGTACGAGAGAGATAGGCGAGTTCGCGGGACAACATGAATTCTAATTCTTCTCCTTTCAATTTCTGTGCCAATTATTCGGAGTCACGTGGACGTGTCTCGAAATTTGACAATGCGCCCTCGTCTCTGCTGTCGGAATGTCTGCCCAGTCTACCCACACGGACTCTAACTCTTATGTCTCCCGTCCAACCGATACCTCCAAGCCTGAACTAGCAGTATCAGGCCAGGCTCCGACAGCAAATGACCTCTTGGCTGCGTATGACCCAGCAAGGCTGCACCCCCTGGCTGGTCTGGGAGATAAACTAGACTATCTGCTTCTCGATGATGACAAAAAAAGCGAACTTCCTGGCGCTGATACGGCAATTCCTTCAAGAGGGTGGAGCGACGACCTTTGTTATGGGACAGGTACGATGTATCTAGGTGGTGCGTTGGCAGATCTCTTTCAGACTACTCAATTTGCGATTGCATCTTCTCGCTTCGGACTTCGCTTGCTCCCTGCACTACTCTCATCTTATCTCTCGTCATTCTGCCCATTATTAGCTTGCTTATTGTTTTTTGTCTGTCACATGTTCATCCAGGTCTCGCCTCTGGTGCTGTGTGGGGTCTACGGGAGGGTGCTCGACGACCACTAGCCGTCTCAAACCCTAGGCTACGGATCAACAGCATCCTCAATTCCATCACGCGAAGAGGTACTTTTATTGGTAATTCGGCTGGTGTCATGGGTGTGTGTGTTCTTCTCTCACTGGGTTCCCTTACTAATTCGCTCGAGTAGCCCTCGTATATAATGCTATTAATTCCTCTATTGATTCCATGCGCGGAAAACACGATACCCTCGGCAGCATGTCTGCTGGGGCCATGACAGGTGCACTTTACAAGTCAACAGGCAAGCTTTCAACCCAAAGTCCAGTCGAAATTTTTTGCCCTAACCGTTTTTCTCAGTTGGAGTTAAACCGATGATTGTTGCTGCGGCTATTGTATCGGCAGCAGCAGGCACCTGGAGTACTGTAAAAAAGAATGTTTGATCCCACCATAGATATAATTTACAACCCCTAACCCTCTCCGGTTTTCCTATTGTGAGTAACTTTCTTAAAAAGGTCATCTCGCAAAGCGATTTCCATCATATTTGTTGAGGGCGTTTGGATTCACTTATCTGGGCTGCCAATCTGGCCCCTGATATGGACCACCGATCTGACGTATGTCCAGAACCTTAGATGTGTTGTCATCTCGTACTTGTTGGCTTCTACCCTTTTCAAGGATCCATATATATATTAATGCCCTCCCATTGATTACTGTGGCCATCTTTCAGTCCCAAGCAGTGAAACAGGAGGCGCTACATTCTGATGAACCCCACATTTGTTAGTCCCAACGACGTACACAAATTAGCGCCCTTCAAGCTCAACATCAGCGTGTATTTGGGGACATCACGACTTCAAGGGTTTCATTTCATATTCAAGGTTTCTCATTATCAGTCCTTTTACCAGACATATGAATGACCAACTGTCGGTTTGATAGACACATCGCTCCTTTCTAAAGATGAAGGATGATTGTCATGTGTCATCCTCAATCCCACTACCTAGTTCTATTCGTCGACGTGCCAAAAGAACGCTCTCTCGCATCAAATACATAGTTGGATTATCCCAGAACCACTGGAGCCCTTTTATCCAGCGGTCTGTAAGCAGCAGCGGTCGTTCTTCTCCCCGGTCGTATCCTTCCTCCGTCTTATCCCCTTCCTGTGCAAGTCTCAGCCCTCCTTCGAGTCAAAACTCAGTCCCTGAACGCTTCTTGAAACCCCTTACACTCTCTAGACCTGCGCCCACAATTCAGATTGCGTCGCTCCTCGCGGATCCTCAGCCGAGGTGGGTATCATTTGCAGCAGAATGCGATGCGCAGGGGTTGGGTGACAAGATATCAATTAGGTCATACCATCTGGAAATTGTCCAACATCCGCAAAGAACAGCGGAATTTGGTCATTCAAGTCTTTCTCGACTGCCTATAACCCCACCAATCATTGCGCGATTGACTGTAAGAGACCCTTCTGGCAACTCCGTTGTGCCGTACGTCGTCGATCTTTCCCTTCTACGTTATGGATATGAACGTGATCGGTTTGGTATATTCACCATTTCTAGGGAAGCAGAGCTGCCCTTCTTGATTGCCCATTTGTCATTGTTTTCGGAGGATGGGTTGACAACGTTGAATATTGGATACGAAACGACACTGCCAATTTTATATGGTAATCTTGTTTCTTCGATAGATCAATTCGAAGATACCCAAGGAAATTTGGGATTGTTTTTCTTGTTTCCGGATGTTAGTATTCGGTGGAGGGGGCGATATCAGCTTGGGGTTACACTTGCAAGATTGTCAGGGTGAGTGAAGGTCAGGGTGACGGACCGGACTCTCTGTTTTTCTTTTCATGTCCAGTGTTATTTATGTTGGCCTCAGGACCGACTCACTGGGAGTAATACGGTTAGCGGGGCAGGCCACTATGTTGGCCGAAACAAGAACGAGATCCTTTGACGTTTTGGCATTGAGCCAGTACACAGCCGTTCGTATGTTGACTCGTGCATTTTGATATTTTTACTGCGATTGACTTTCCCTCCCTCACCTCTTGTGCGTTTGACACATCGGCCTCTTTATCGCGGTCGTGGCTGAAGCACCTACTCGGTTGACGCAATGTTTCATTCGACAGGGTGCTAGGTTGTCAGCTTATATGCCTCCAATGGCGGGTTCGATGCAGAGATAAATTTCGTCGTGTGCCGGTGATGTTCTTTCATAGCTTTCGTATGTCGAATTTTATGTAGGTGCCTAGTGGAACTTGATAACCGTGTAATCCGCAGCGTTGGTGTCGAGAAAAGCAGTGTCTCTAGACTGCACGTGATCGGATATAATGAGTCAGGTGTCGGTTAGGAAACCCAAAGATATTAAGATCCGGGTTAACAGTGCACATGTTTGCCTCCTTTTTTTTAATTTATTAGCCAGTTATTAGTAAGCCGAAGCCGCAGCGCCTTCCAGATAGTCCTTTTTGGTCGCACACGCCTCTAAAACGTGACCATCTGGTTTTCCTTCTTCTCTCCATTTACTTTTTCCAAACTCTCTGAAATTTTTGACATGAGTGCTAACGACTACTACGGAAAACCTCAGGGAGGTGGTTACTATCCCCCGCCGCAAGGTACGCTGTTTAGTATTCCCGTAGACCGTATTTCAGATGAGGATGAGGAATCTCGGGTCCGAGGTTGAGGACTGGATGTCCCCTTGGATATTCTGTCTCTTGCCAGTTCATTATTGGAGGGATGTTTCAAGAGCCAGTATAACTGATGAGCTTGTATGACCTTCCAGGTCCTCCGCCCCCAGGAGGAAATTATTACCCTCAAGTATGTCGTTTGCTCTGATAGCGGTCGAAGCAACCGTGCTTGCAACCTCCCCTTATCTATTGGAACATCTAGCAACCACCTCAAAGTTACTATCCCCCTCCGGGCGGGAACCCAGGATATGCTCCTCAACCCGGTCCACAGACGGTCTATGTGTGCGTAATGCTCATCCTGTGGCTAAGGCTCAGGACGCAAAAATCTTATGAGATGCTATTTTCGGTTTGTAGACAACAGCAGCCTCAGAAGGACTCGGGCGGTGGCGGATGTATGGCTTGCTTGGCGGGCATGTGCTTGTGCTGCTGTGCAGAAGGTGTGTCTAGATGCGCTATTCATGCTATGTGCTTGGCTGACTGATTCAATCTCGGTAGAACTCTGTGAATGTATTTTCTGAGAAAGAAAGAGGGACTCGTATGAGCTCACAACGACAGCGTCGTGTATCTAATGCCTGTATCTGATTTTTATAAACTCTTGCGCTGACACTTATTACTTTCATGTGGTGATATATATCCTATGCCAATCCTCCAACGATAGATTTTATGGCACTGATAAGATAGCTGTGACGACTCGCGTGAATCTGCTCGTGCCTGACATCAATGTTTATATTAGTTTATGGGGTTGGGGTTGGTCATGTCTGAAATATGTCGGATTGACCGGATCCTTCCACGGATTTTTATTTCGTGTTTTCCAGTGCATCTTGTAGCAGTCAATTTAGCCAATCTGATTGGCTGGAAATTCCCCGATTCACCCCGTCGAAGGAGTGTCACGATGTGACAAAGTCACCCACTCCTCCCAAAAAACCCGCATCGAAAATGCTGTCAAGGCTGACTGCACAAGCCTTCAGACAAGCCGCCGGCTTGAGTCCAGCTCGATCTACTGCGCTATCTGGCTCCCGCCCGGCTTTGGTGTGTATTCAAACACCTGTGGTTTTTGGTCAAACTCATTGTCACGGTGCTGCAGGTCCGCTTTGCTGCGACAAAGGCTTCGTCGGCTTTCGAGGTGCGTATGTTCTAATCATAGAGTAAAATTACTTTTTTAATGCGGTCTCAAGACGTTCGCAAGGTCGCGCACAGCGTTTGCGTCTGTTTCACTTTTCACCTTTGGCTCTGTAGCCTGGTATACCCATTTCTACGGTACCCCCCCTTTCATTGGTGAAGCCCATGCCAGCCATCTCAGCGATGAAGGTCTCCATCCCGCTGCCTACCCATGGTCCCACAAAGGTGTCTTAGACTCATTCGACCACAGCAGGTGAGTCCAATTTTTACCGCCTATTGAGTTTCGTCTCTTATTATTCCTACTTTAGTATCCGTCGAGGTTACCAGGTATACCGTGAAGTCTGCGCTGCATGCCACTCTCTCGATCGTATTGCTTGGCGTAGTCTTGTCGGTGTCTCGCACACAGCAGATGAAGCGCGTGCTATGGCAGAGGAGGTGGAGTATGAAGATGGACCAAACGAGCAGGGCGAGATGTTCCAGCGTCCTGGAAAACTTGCGGATTATATGCCCGCTCCTTATCCTAATGAGGAGGCTGCTCGTGCTGGAAATGGGGGTGCGCTTCCTCCTGACTTGAGTCTGATCACTAAGGCTCGCCATGGCGGTAGTGTACGTTCTTCTGGAAATTGCATTGTAAGGCCATTATTTTCATTGAAAAACAAACTCTAGGACTATGTCTTCTCCCTTTTGACCGGTTATATGGACCCTCCCGCCGGTGTTGAAATTCGTGAGGGTATGAATTACAACCCCTTTTTCCCTGGCGGTGCCATTTCTATGGCTCGTGTTCTCTTTGATGGTCTCGTTGAATATGATGATGGTGCGTGTTGAGTGGTTTCATGAACCAATAACGTCTTTGACGCTCCACAGGCACTCCCGCGACTACGTCCCAAATGGCCAAGGATGTTGTCACCTTCCTCAGCTGGGCTGCTGAACCTGAACACGACCAGAGGAAGCAGTATGGTATCAAGGCTGTCATCATTTTTTCTGCTCTCTTCTGGCTATCACTTTATGTCAAACGGTTCAAGTGGGGCGTCATTAAGAACAGGAAGATTAGTGAGTGCCGATTTTTCTTCGTAGGATTTTGACAGTAGCTAATGGTTCTGGATAATAGGTTATACCCCTCCTAAACAGAATCACTAGGTAGTTGGGGCCCAGATGCTTTCTTAGATGTCATACGCTTGAGATTACACATCAGCTGTGCTAATAAATTATATCAAGAGGATTCGAACTTTCGAAGGCTTATGAGCCAACATGGTACAAGAGAGTTAGAATGGATCGACATCAGGACTCAGCAAACAAAGTACCAGGAATAGCTGTCATTGTTTCATTAACTCCTGTACTGCTGCAACTACTTCGGGTCAATCTTCAGATTCAAAATTCAGTGAGTGGATTCCGAATTTTATCATCAACAGCGTTTTGAACTCCTCCCTCGCTCTAATCTTCTTCCCTCCGGGTCATCTCTGGGAGTTCTATTTGATCTTTTGGATGCTTGGTTTATATGGACCAGCATCTTTGGATGTTTAGATGGAAGATGTATCTGAAAACACAAGTAGCTCAATGACCAGATGTCATTTTCATAGCATGTCTATTGTTGAGACAAAGATAATTTCTTGCTAGTCCTGTGAGCCAATATTGATATGGTTAATACAAATAATTTAGACTCTTGGCAATCAACTTTGGGTATTTAAAATAAACTGACAAGCATAGTTCACATTTCAAGCAAAATAAACTATAAGACTAGACTTTCTATTTTTATCTTTTTTAATATGAATTACATAAGAATGTCACATGATGAAGGTGCTGGAAAGGATTAGTTATATACTGTAGGATAAGAAATAAGTAGTTAGCTAAATTGTCAGAGTTCAAACTCTAAGTGGTAATACTCTCTATAATAGATTACACTTGACCAAACTCTATAAGTACTTCATTCTCTATGGTAGAGTTTGCTTATCAAAACTTTATCCTTGTTCTGCTACAGATTGTCATGGTATGCTTGAACTCTTATATTTTATTTTTATTTTATTTTATTTTAATCTATTTTCTCTGATTTTCTATTCTTTTCTGTATCTTTTATTTCTTGGATGATGAAAAGGCATATGACTGCAGTCACATAATGTCATAGATCTAGAACCTAGGAAAAGGGACAATATCAAGGTGGTGCATGTCTATGGCATGTTCACCTCATAGTGTATATATGGTACACTCATGATACATGGACATTAGAGAAGGGATATTTATCACTAGTACAGACCATGTATCTATAGTATAAATAGGGTAGCAATACATTAGGAACTCCTTGTTGAGTTCTCTTGTGATCTCTATGAGACTCTTTTATTATAAGACTATAAGAGAACTGGCTTTCCCAAGATTTTTCTCTTTTGTGTTTTTGGCTGATCTGTGTTCCATAATCATTTTCCACATTCATACTTGTTCACTCATCTGATTTCCCATGTTCCAGACCCCTTCAAGGTATATATCAATACTTCCAACAGTCTAGATATGTTATTTAACTCCTCTTTCTAATACTTTCTTGCTCTTCTGCAATGTGTTGTGATCTTTCAAAGTCTGCTAGTATTATCCACACATTTGCTCTTCTGCTTTCCCATATTCCAGAAACATCTGCTAAGCACTCTGGCTCTCTTTCAATTCAGTTTCTCCATTCTGAACTGTTTCTAATTACTTAAGTATCATTATTTCTTGATTAAGTAAACAAAATTCTAACACATTAGAATAGACTTGTTATTATATAGAGTAGTCATCACTTTTATAAATCTTCATTTTGTTCTCTTAGGATTTCCTGGAGATTTAAAGTACTTTGCTCTTCTGTTTAGTTACTCTAATAAAGACTACTTAGTGCACTATTGATTGTTTTGATTAGTAGTTGCCATAACACAGATCAGATATCTAATTACTTTGTAAAGCCCAACAAAAACATTAGTCTTACTCAAAGTAGAAAAGTCTTCAATAGTCTTATACTACCTTTACTCAAGTTTTCAATGATTTAGATAGACTTTCTAGTATTTAAGACTGGTATATATACTATATTAGTTGTTACAACTCTAAGCCTAGCTCAGATTGCAACTTAAACAAAGGTTTGAGACTGTGGTATTTTAGTAGGGTTTATAATTCTAGAGAAATCCCAAGATATATTGTTTAAATAACTAAGTACACAACTTACCTCTAAAAAAATTCTAAAAGAATTAGATAGAGTTTTTTTTAGAAATAACAGCTATTCTAAGGATTTAAAAGTCTATTCTAATCAAGTAGAGTATCAGGCAAAACATTTAGTTACTTAGTATCAGAGTTGAAGATGGTAGACTTTATTTATTTTTATTTCATTTTTTATTTCTATTTTCTTTTTCATTTATTTTCTTATTTTTGAACTTAGGGTTAGAGGTTAGTATAATATTACAAACTGTTTACAGTCACATGATCACATATCACATAAAAAGAGAAGATTCCAGAACAATAATGTTGTATAATATGTTTATTATATATTAATAAATAACATATACTCTTTAAAGTAGACTAAGTTTAGTATAACATGAACTATCAGCTTAGTGTATATAAGGTGGACACTTTGTACTTGGAAATTTATTAAGTTCTCTTATGTTAATTCTAATACAAGGTTTATTTTTTGTCTTAATACTCTAAGACTTAAGTTATAACACTTAGTTATAAAATAATAATGCTGAATAGTCAGGTACTTTGATGGGATATTGCTGAATAGCAAGGGCTTATTGGTCAGTGACTAGTAAAGATGTTCTTGAGAAAGAAATATAAAAATATAAAGAAAACATGAAAAAGTCTTTACTATTATATAAAAAGAACACAAGATACATTAATTACTTATTTATACTAATTATTTATGAGAAAATAGTTATAGAATGTGATATCACTAAAATATGTGATCATAGTCATATGATATAAAAAGTAGTAGAAGTTCTTATCAAGTTCTCTTGTTAACTTACTACTGTTATCTTGACTAAGATGTTACTATAATAGTAAAACTCAATATTAAACTTTTTTAATAACTTTTCATTTCAAGACCTTACTTAATCTTCAAATTTTCTTATTTTCTATTATTGGTTAAGAAGATTATTAGACCTTAAGAAAAGAGTAGCTGTATATCAGAAGTGTAGTCATGAATATTCATGATCAAACTTAAACTGTTAACCAGATATTATCACAAACTTCATTCAGCTTGTATCTCTACAACCAGTAGACCAATTTTCACAAACTAAGTTGTACTAGAAAGCTCCAAATAATAGCTATCCACACATATGTTGAATGTACAAAGTGACAACAGATTACTGATATATCAGACTATCAATAACTACAAGTTTCATTGGCTATTATCTCAGAAACAACTAAATGAATTTCCATAATCAAAGTTGCATTGGAAAATAGTTTCTAATGATATATCATATAGCATATAGAGATTATTATTTATAGAGATATAAGTATATCAATATAGTAATATAATTAGTTATCTTCTAAAATTAGCCTGATATCTGCTATGATAGATAATAGTCCCAAGTATGAGTTTTGATCATATAATGGAAATAGCTTGTACATAGACTATTACTATTTTGTATAAATACTTCTGTATCTAAGGATTAGACCTCAAACTTAACAACATCAATTTTCATCAGTTTTCATTATTTATCTCTTATTATTATTAACATCTATATTGATCTTTATCATTATT
>Ga0157357_1000474_pt1 | contig 17228 bp, 10 predicted proteins | sample AttcapACBM1_FD_111485 | JGI IMG/M metagenome (GOLD analysis project Ga0157357, IMG submission 111485) | Fungus gardens microbial communities from leaf cutter ant in Botucatu, State of Sao Paulo, Brazil - Atta capiguara ACBM1 | ecosystem: Host-associated > Fungi > Mycelium > Unclassified ... | reverse complement strand
AGCTGTTTGCAAATCAGGGCAGCCTCGCTTTGCTCATGGCCGATACAGAGCCAGTCTGGGCGTGTCAGAGCCAGAGGGCTGCTTTTCTTTTATCAGAAGCTGTATATAGCGGGCTGTGCCCGGCTGTCAGAACAGCAATATGCCTTGCCCAAGGCGGCGCTCTGCGGCGCTGAAGCCGCTTTTCGGGCTGATAAAGGCCGTGATACAGGCAGCGGCAATGCCGGTGTTTTGCTTGTGCGGCAAGCAGCAGGCGCACAGGCCAGGAAATAGCGGCACAGGTCAGGAGATAAAAGGGGCACCACCCCGGCGCGGCTTTAATGGCTCATACAGGCTTATAAAAAGAGGAGAAAAGCTACCAGTCGCCAAGGGTGGCCTGGATTAGCGCCAGCGCCGCAGTGGCGGCCGTGTCGGCGCGCAAAATGCGCGGCCCCAGCGGGATTGCGGTGACAAAATCCTGCGCATAAAGCAGACGGCGCTCTGCGGCGCTGAAGCCGCCTTCCGGGCCGATAAGCAGGCCGAGAGCCGGCAACGCCGCCGGCTCTTGCCGCATTGCTTCCGATTCTTGCCCTGCCGCTGCCGGCGCGCTGTCTATCTTGGCCGCCTGTTGGCTTGCTTTCGGCCGTTTAGCCCTTGGGGCGGCCAGCCCGCTTTGCCTGTCTGCCTCTGTCTGGATCGGCCGCTTTTCGGCCGCTTCCGCTGCCCGCTCTTTTACCGCCGGCGCTATTGGCCGGTTTTGCCCGGCTGTCCCGCCTGCTTTTTGGCCGCTGCCTTTTGCTGCTAATTGCCTGAGCATGGGCAAGGGGTTATGCGCCGCCGCCAGCCTCGCCGCCATTGCTTGTGCGCCCGCCCCAGCCAGCTTTGCCCCAGCCGCATCACTGGCTTGCTCCCCTCTGTCCTGTATTATCTGCGCTTCATCGGCAAAAACAAGCCGGGCGTCCTCGCCCCATTGCTGCCGCCAATCCTGCACAAGCGCGGCCAGCGGCAGCGGCGCTGCTGTGGCCGCCAGGCTCAGCAACCCGCATTGCTCGGCCGCTTCAATAATATTGGCGGCCAGCCGGGCGCTGTTAAGGCGGTGTATTTGCGTGTGCTGGGTGAGAACCGGCTGGAGGCATGTAACGCCCATTTCCACCGCTTTTTGCACCATATAATCGAGCCGCGCCCCTTTAAGCGGGGCGAAGCAATAAACCAGATCTCTCCCCGGCGGTGTTTGCCGGCGGGTTTGCGCTTCTACCCGCAGCCGCAGGCTCTTTTTGCCCAGATCAACGCATTGGGCGCGCCATTCGCCGCTCTGGCCGTCAAACAGCACAATATCCTGCCCCTTTTGCAGCCGCAGCACATGCAGCAAATAATGCAAAGCCGGCTTGTCCGGGGTAAACTCCACCCCCGCCGGCGGCACTTCTGCCACATAAAGCCGCTGTAACCCGTAATCTGCCCGCATAAACTGCCTGTCTGTCCCTTGTGCCGCCGGGCGGCTGCCGGCGCTTTGCCGTTATAAAGCATGCGGCGTATTGCGCTCGTCCGGCTGCGGGAAAATCTTGCCTTCTTTTTTATCCAGCGCGGCAATGGCGGTCCTATTCTCTTGTGTCAGTTGAAAGTCAAAAATATGAATATTATCGCTAATGCGGCCCGCATTTGCCGATTTGGGAATGGCAATAGTGCCGATTTCCATATGCCAGCGCAGAATAATCTGCCCGGCGCTTTTGCCGTGTTCTTCAGCGATTTTTTGCACCACAGGGTCATTGAGCAACGCGCCGCGGCCAAGCGGGCTATAAGCAACCGTGGTGATATTATATTGCCGGTGGAAAGCGCGCAGCCCGGCCTGCTGGAAATAAGGGTGCAGCTCAACCTGATTAACTGCCGGCACTATGCCGGTTTTGTCGATAATATGCTGCAAATCTTCTACCCGGAAATTGGAAACGCCGATAGAGCGCGCCAAACCGCGCTTTTGCAGCTCGATCAGCGCCTGCCAGGCTTCCAGATACAGATCTTGCGCCGGGCAGGGCCAGTGGATAAGATATAAATCCACATAATCGGTTTGCAGCCGCTGCAAACTGGCCGGCAAGGCGGCAAGAGCCTTGTCATAGGCCTGATCGTCATTCCATAATTTGGTGGTCAGATATATCTGCTCGCGCGCCAGGCCGCTTTGCGCCAGCCCGGCGCCGACACCGGCTTCATTGCCGTAAATCCTGGCTGTATCAATATGGCGATAGCCGGCCTTTAGCGCAAATTGCACCTTTTCTGCCGCCTCCTTATCGTCAATCTGCCATGTGCCGAAACCAGGCTGCGGAATATTATGCCGATCATTTAAGCAAACGGAAGAAACTTGCATGAATACACTCCTCGAATCAGGCTGCCGGCCGGAATTTCAGGCCCTATCGCCCCCTGCGGCTACAGGCAATAATGTTAATGTGGCAAAATTTCGACTTTCGGCACAATATACACGCCATTATCGGCGGCGCGGCGGCTGTTTTTGCCGTTTTTATTTCCTGTTGCCGGGCGGCTCGGCGCATTTGTGTCAAAAGGCGCGCCTGTAGCGGTAAATTGCACGACAGGCAGCAGGCTTTGCTGCAAACATTGCACATCGGCGCATTGGCCGTTGCCGGCTCGCCGGGCCGGGTCAAAAACCCCTTCTATAAAGAGCCTGTTGGCGTTGATATCAGCCTCTCCCCGCAGCTCCAGCCGGTGAGTGCCGAAAATAACCGCGCCGGACAACGGCCTTAACGCCCCTTTATCAAGGCTGAACCGGCCTTCCAGCCCGTCAAAGGCAAAAGCAGCCGGCTGGCCGGCGCGGTAGATCTCGGCCAGGGCAAAGGGCTTCCCGGCTTTAACCCGGTCGATAAAGGCGGCCATGGCGAAATCTGCCACACGGCCTTTGCTCAGGCTAAGAGCAAGCTGCCCGCGGCTATAAGGCCAGATATTGCGGGTAAAAATACGGTAATAGGACAAAACCGGCAGCTCTGCCGGCGCTGTTGGCGCGTCTTCCTGCGGCGGCCTCAGGGCGCTGCGTTTTTTGCCTTTAGGCGCTGCTGCCGGCGGTTTGGGCTTTGGCGCGGCCGGCTTTGCCGGCAAAGCTGCCTGCATAGTCAGGTTTATATTGGCTTTGCCCTGTAATTGCCGCGCCGGCGGCGGCGCAAAACCCAAAAAGGGGAAAACCTGCTGCAGCCCGGCTATATTGGTATCGGCGGCGGAAAAGCGGGCTTCCAGCCCGGTCAGGCGGTCATTATCGCTTTTCAGCCGCAGGCTGCTTTGCGCTGTGCCGCCAAAAATGCGCATTGTGCCAATATCAAAAATCAGGCCGCTTTTTTGCATCTGGATTGAAGCGGCGGCATCATGCACAACCACGCCGTTAAACACAGCCTTATCGGCGGAAATACGCAAATCCAGGCCAAACAGGTTAAAAACCGGCACGGCCACCGGCGATTTGCCGGCGGCGTCCGGCTTTGTGTCTTCGGAAAACAGGGCGGCAGCCGGCAGGTTGAAGGTTACATTTTCAAAGGCGAGAGAGCCGCCAATTTGCGGCGGGCTGTGATGATAGCCGATTTCCAGCGCGCCGCGGCCGCTCACGCCGCTATCATCAGGCCCGATCGTCAGCGCTATGGCGCTTAAGGCCGCCTTGTGTGTATCGGCCTTAAGCTCTGCTTCCCAGCTAAAAGGCGCAGTGATCGTGCTGCCAAAGGGCAGGCGCAGCCCCAGCCAGGCCAAAGTCTGGTCAAGGCCGGGGGAGCGGGCGGCGATATGCCCGCTCGCGCCAAAATTCTGCCCTGCCCGGGCCGCGCCGGTAAAGGTAATGCCGCCTTTGGCCGAGTTAAAACTGACACGCAGCGGGCTTTCGCCGCCGCCCATGAGCAATAAAGCATTATCTGCCCTGACGCTCAGAGTGCTGGCTGCGCCGTGCCACAGGCCGGTGGCGGTGAGCGTAGCGGCGCGGCTGCCCTGCGGCCAGTCAATTTCTGCCTGAATATTGCGGATCTCATGGTAAGGCGCGGCCGGCGCCGTTTTGTCTGCCGCTGTTTGGCCGGCCGCTGCGCTTGCCGGGCTGCCCTGAGCGCCGGCGGGGTAGGTGAGCAGGCCGTCTTCAATAATAATATGGCCGAAAGGCTGGAGCAGCAGCGGTAATTGTGGGTTATTATCCTGGCCGGCCGCCGCATTTTCACTCAGCCTGTCCTGTGTTTCCCGCACAGCATGGCCGAAATTGCCCTCTGAGCGGGCAAACCCGGCAAAGAGCGAGGCCGCTTTAACCGGCTCGCTCAGGGTAAAATGCGGGCGGACAAGCCGGGTTTCGGAAAAGCGGGCGCGGCCGCGCAAAGCGTCCAGCAGCGACATATGGACAATGATTTTTTGCGCATAGATTAACGGCGCCCCGGCGGCGGAATCATCGGTCAGGACAATATGCGGCAGGCTGGCCTGAAAAGATGGAAAAACAGTAATATGCGGCGGCTCGCGCAGTTGCACATTATAGCCGGTCATGCTGCTTAAATCACGCGCCAGCCGCAGCCGGATAGCATCGGTCGAAACCAGAAAGGGCAGCAGGGCAATAAACACAGCCAGACTGAAAAAAAGCAGGACAAGGCCTAAAATACAAAGCTTCAGCCCGGCTTTTGGCGACATAGCGCGATGCCCTTTTTAAAACAGGTTATTATCGTGCGGTGAAACGGCGATTATCCTTATGCTCAGGATATATTAACGCCGCTTTGCCTGAGGTTACTCTGAAAGCGGCGATAAAACAAGCGGCAGAAATTTCGCCCCGGGCAAACAGGGCAAAATAAAACCGGGTTAACGCGGCTTTCCGGCTGGTGCCCGGCGGCACGGGTGAGGGCCGGGGCAGAAAAGGCAGCCAGGCGGCACAGGCCGGCCGGCGCTGCTGCCGGGCAAAATTTTGCCGCGGCTCTTGTGCCGCTGCCAATAGTCTTGGCGGGCGCTATTGTTTATCTGGCCAAAGCTCTGAAGCTTTATTCAGCATTTACAGCCGGCACAGGCGGCGGGGGATTATGAGCGCCTTGCCGGCTGGTGTCCGGCGGCACGGGTGAGAGCCGGGGCAGAAAAGGCAGTCAGGCGGCACAGGCCGAACCGGCTGAGCCGGCGCGGAATATTGTGGGCGCGGCTTGCCGCCTTTGTAATGCGGGGGTTATAATAAGGCTAAAGCGGGCGGCAGATGAGCGCGCCGGCGGCCTGACTGTCCATGGCGGCAGCAACAGCGCAAAACGCCGTAATCGCGCCAATAGCGCCATGCGGCGCGGGCGCTATGTCTGGCTTTGGCAGTGGTTTGCGGCAGCGAATCCGGCTATCGGCAACCGGTCGCGAGCGCCGGCGGCGCAAGCTGTGCAGGCGTTTGCAAAATGCCAAGGCGCTTGTTACAAGAAAACGGGAAGCCGCCGACTCCCCGTTTTGTAATTGCGGCAATATAAAATTGCGTAACGCAAAGGACGCACAAGACGTTACGGCGCGTTATTATGCATCAATGCTGATATTGACAGCCTTGGGGCCTTTGCCGCGTTTATCGGCTTCCGTATCAAAAGAAACCTTCTGCGCTTCCTGCAGGCTGTTCAGGCCTGAAGCCTGCACGGCCGAAATATGCACAAAAATATCAGCGCTGCCATTGTCCGGCTTAATAAAGCCAAAGCCTTTATCCGCGTTAAAGAATTTCACCACGCCCGTCTGAGACATTCCATTTTTCCTTTTTGCTGGGATCTCTGCCCGCAAGCTTTTATCCGCTGCCGGATATAGGCTAAAACTCAAGCCAAAACCCCGATAATAAAGCCGGCATAACATATATTACCCGCCGGCATACTCCCGGAAGCTTTTGAAAATAGGCAAGAAAACAACCCGTTTTGAACCTGTATCCAGCCTGACAGACAGGAAAATGACAGGAGTGCCGAAAGCACAGCCAAGCCCACAAAATTTTGCAACAGAAGATATAAAGCTTCCGATGTTTACAAAATGCCTTCCGCCGCAGACTTTGCTTTATTCTTGACCGTTTGGCAAGAGCTTTTTCATCTTTTGTGCTGAAGTTTGTGTATTTTTCTGCTCTATTGGCTGAAAACAGCCGGTTTCAGCCGGGCAGCGGCAGAAAAGCGGCGCATCATAAGGCCGTAATCCGGCGTGGTGCCCGGCCCGGCAGAAGGCGGAAAGGCTGCGCCGGCGCGCGTTTTAATGGCCGGGGCGGCCGGTTTTGGCGGCGCGGCGGCGCTTTTTCGGCCGGGGGGCCTCGCTTGCTTCGGCATTATCGTCCGCTTTGGCAGCCGGCCGGCTGCCGGCCGGTATTTCGGTGCGCCGCACGGTCATTTCGTCCAGCCGATTTTTGCGGAACAGGCCGCCTTTTTGCGCCGCCACCGCCTTTTGCGTCAAAATGCCGGTATCCATAACCGGCTCCATTTCATCAAGCTGCGGTTTTTTAAACAGGCCGGTTTGCTTTGCCGCCTGCCCGCTGCTTTTGGCCGGCGCGGCGGCGGTTGCCGGCGCTTGCGCATGGGCTTCCGCCCGCGCCATCGGGTCATCGGCCAGGGTTAATTCCAGCTCTCGCAGGCGTTTGATTTCATCGCGCAGGCGGGCGGCCTCTTCAAAATCCAGGTCGGCGGCAGCGCTTTTCATCGCCTTTTCCAAATGGCTGATATGCGTGGCGAGATTATTGCCCATCATCGCCCCTTGCTGCGTGAAGGCGGTAATATCAGCGCGGACATGGTCGCGCTCATAAACGGAATCGAGAATATTGCCGATATTTTTTTTCACACTTTCCGGGGTGATATTATGGGCTTTATTATAGGCTAATTGCTTTTCCCGCCGGCGTTCGGTTTCCCGCAAGGCGCGCTCAATGGAGCCGGTGATTTTGTCGGCATAAAGAATAACGCGGCCGTCAATATTGCGCGCGGCGCGGCCGATTGTCTGGATAAGCGAGGTTTCTGAGCGCAGAAAGCCTTCTTTATCGGCGTCAAGAATAGCGACAAAGCCGCATTCGGGAATATCCAGCCCTTCGCGCAGCAGGTTAATGCCCACCAGCACATCAAAAGCGCCCAGCCGCAAATCGCGAATAATTTCTATCCGCTCCAGCGTGTCAATATCGGAGTGCATATAGCGCACGCGAATACCCTGCTCATGCAGATATTCGGTTAAATCTTCGGCCATGCGCTTGGTCAGCACGGTTACCAGCGCGCGATAGCCTTTTTGCGCGGTTTGGCGGATTTCGTCAATCACATCATCAACCTGGCTGCCGACCGGGCGGATCTCGACCGGCGGGTCAATCAAACCGGTGGGGCGGATAACCTGCTCGGTAAAGACACCGCCGGCCTGTTCCATCTCCCATTTGCCCGGCGTGGCTGAAACGGCGACTGTTTGCGGCCGCATGGCGTCCCATTCTTCAAAGCGCAAGGGGCGGTTATCCATGCAGGAAGGCAGGCGAAAGCCATATTCGGCCAAAGTTGCCTTGCGGCGGAAGTCCCCGCGATACATGCCGCCGATCTGCGGAATGGTAACATGGCTTTCATCAACAAAAACCAGAGCATTATCCGGTATATATTCAAACAAAGTCGGCGGCGGCTCGCCGGGATTGCGGCCGGTCAAATAGCGGGAATAATTTTCAATCCCGGCGCAACTGCCGGTGCTTTCCAGCATTTCCAGATCAAAGCGGGTGCGCTGCTCCAGCCTTTGCGCCTCCAAAAGCCGGCCGGCGGCCTGCAATTCCGCCAGCCTGTGCTTCAGCTCGGCCTTAATTGATTTTATCGCCTGATTAAGGGTTGGGCGCGGGGTTACATAATGCGAATTGGCATAAATCTTGACCGATTGCAGATCACCGGTTTTTTGCCCGGTCAGCGGATCAAACTCGGCAATGGCATCAATTTCATCGCCAAAGAGAGAAATGCGCCAGGCGCGATCTTCCAGATGGGCGGGGAAAATTTCAATCGTATCGCCGCGCACGCGGAAAGAGCCGCGGGTAAAACCGGCGTCCAGCCGGCGATATTGCTGCGCCACCAGATCTGCCAGCAGCGCCCGCTGATCCAGCCGGTCACCCACCTGCATCTGAAAACTCATGGCGGTATAGGTTTCTACCGAGCCGATACCGTAAATACAGGAAACCGAGGCGACAATAATCACATCATCGCGCTCCAGCACGGCGCGGGTGGCGGCGTGGCGCATGCGATCGATCTGCTCATTGATCGACGATTCTTTTTCAATAAAGGTATCCGAGCGCGGCACATAGGCTTCCGGCTGGTAATAATCATAATAAGAGACAAAATATTCCACCGCATTATCGGGGAAGAAAGATTTAAACTCACCATAAAGCTGGGCGGCCAAAGTTTTATTGGGCGCTAAAATCAGCGCCGGGCGGCCGGTGGCCTCAATCACCTTGGCCATGGTGAATGTCTTGCCTGAGCCGGTCACCCCCAGCAGCACTTGCGTTTTTTCATGCGCGTTAGCGCCGGCCGTCAGCTCGGCAATAGCGGCCGGCTGGTCGCCGGCGGGCTGAAAATCGGAATTAAAGGCAAATTTAATCCCCCCTTCCGACTTTGCCGGCCGCTCCGGGCGGTGCGGTGTCCATAATTTGCCGTTTTTAAACAGCGGATTGCCGGATTCAATCAGCTCCGCCAGCGCCTGCACGGTGGCGGTGGCTTGCGGCATGGGCAGTCTGGCGGCCTCAGCCGAGGGCAGGTTAAGCCCGGCAACAGCGTTAAGGCCGCCGGCCATGCGCTGCTGCGGGCTGGGCGGCGCGGGCTTTCTGGCGTTTTTGGCGCCGGTTTTTACCGGGTTTTTGGCCATAATGGATAACCTGTTGCGATACCGGGCGGCCAGAGCCGCCAAAACGGCTAAAGCGCCGGCCCAAAGACGGGGGGCGGCGCCGATTATAAGCCTTCGGCTCCTATATGGTGATAAAGGCAGGCTTTTACAACCGAAAAGACAAAGGCCGCTTTAACTGCGCCCTTTCCCGCCGGCGGCAATGGCAGGCCGGGACGGCAACAGGTGACGGCCGGCCTCCTTATCGCTGCGGCTATGGCTTTGCCGCCGGGCGCGCCTTGCCGGCGGCCGGCACTTCCACCACCGGGATCGGCTGCGAAGCGACAAGCTGGGTAAAATTACCGCTGGCTTCCTGAAAGACACGCAAATCAAAGCTTGGCAAAACCGAATAAAGATGGTCAAAAATATCAGACTGAATAGCCTCATATTCCTGCCATTTGACGGTATTGGTAAAGCAATAGACTTCCAGCGGCAGGCCGGTGGGGGTAGGCGCCATTTGCCGCACCAGCAGGGTAGATTCTTTAAGAATAGCGGGGTGATTTTCCAGATAGGCCAGAATATAGGCGCGGAATGTGCCGATATTGGTCAGCCGCCGGGCGCTGGCCACTATTTCCTGATTGGCGTCGAGGCTGTTATTCCAGTCGGTGATTTCTTTGCGCTTGTCGCGCATATAATTGCGCAAGGCGCGGTGCTCATTTAATTTTTCGTAATCGTCCCCGGTTAAAAAGCGGATACTGGTCTGATCAATATTGAGCGCCCTTTTGATCCGCCGGCCGCCGGATTCCTGCATGCCGCGCCAGTTGATAAAGGAATCGGTTACCAGCTTGCGGGTGGGGACAGAGGTGATGGTTTTATCAAAATTCTGCACTTTTACCGTGTGCAGAGCCATATCGATCACATCGCCGTCAGCATCGAGCGAGGGCACGGTGATCCAGTCGCCGATACGCACCATGTCGGTGGTGGCGATCTGAATGCCGGCAACAAAAGACAGCAATGTATCCTGTGAAATCAACATAATCACCGCAGCCAGCGCGCCCAGGCCGGAAAGCAGCACCAGCGGCGATTTATCGATCAAAGTGGCGATAATCAAAATAGCGGCGATAATAAAGATAATAATTTTGACAACCTGCACCAGGCCTTTAATCGAACGCTGACGGGCGCGGCCGCGCCGGGTATAATAAACCCGCTCCAGAAATGTCAGCATAGAGGAAATAGCCAGGGTAATGACAAAAATGGTAAAGGCGCTGGAAACATTTTGCACTATTGTGATGAGCTTGGCCGGCAGGCCGGGAATAGCGGAAATGCCGTGATAAATCACCAGAGTCGGGGCAATATTGGCCAGATAGCCAAGCGCGGCGTGAAATTCAACCGATTGCCCGCGACCGATAACGGAAAGCAGCTTGTAAAAAATGCGCAATAAAACATGGCGGACAATAAAATTGGCAATAATAGCCGACAATACCAGAATCATTATCCAGAATATTGTCTGTAAAATCGGATAATCGGAGAAAAAATGAAAATCGTGGACAAGGCTTTGCATTAAAAACTCTCTTGAAAAGGGTTTAACAAGGTTGGCAAATGCTGTTTTTGCGCTTTTACCGCATTATTATACTATAAAGCCGGGCTTTATGGCAAACAGCCTTTTCAGCCGGCAAAAATGAATGATTTTTATATTTTTTCCCGCCGCCTCTATGCAGGCGCGGCGATTGCCTTATAATGCCGGGGCAGCGGGGATTCAGGTTCGGGTTGATGCGTTTTTCGGCTTCTTTTCTTGATGATATACGGGCGCGCCTGCCGATTTCGGCGGTTATCGGCGCGCGCGTGCGCTTTGATCCGAAAAAATCCAGCACGGCGCGCGGCGATTATTGGGCCTGCTGTCCCTTCCACGGGGAAAAGACGCCAAGCTTCCACTGCGATGACCGGCGCGGCCGCTATCATTGTTTCGGCTGTGGTGTTAATGGCGATATATTCCGCTTTTTGACCGAGCTTGACGGTTTGTCCTTCTCTGAAGCGGTGGAAAGGCTGGCGGCGCAGGCCGGGCTGCCTATGCCGAAGCCGGACGCCTTTGCCGCCGAGCGCGAAGAAAGCCGCGCCGGCCTTTATGATGTGCTGGAGCAGGCGGCGCGTTTTTTTGAGCATAATTTGCAGCAGGGCGCGACAGCGGAAGCGGCAGAGGCGCGCGCTTATTTGCAGCAAAGGCAGATAGGCGCGGCGGCGCAGCGGCAATTCCGCCTCGGCTTTGCCCCCGGCGGCCATAATGCGCTGAAGCAGTTTTTCCACCAGGCAAAAATTGATCCGCTGTTGCAGCAGCAATCCGGCCTGCTGGCGGTATCGGAGCAGGACGGTAATTTTTATGACCGTTTCCGCCACCGCCTTATGTTCCCCATTACCGATATTAAAGGGCGGGTGATTGCCTTTGGCGGCCGGGCGCTGGCGCCGCAGGCGCGGGCCAAATATCTCAATTCGCCGGAGACGGAATTATTCCATAAAGGGCAGGTTTTATATAATCTGGCGGCGGCGCGCCAGGCCATGCGCGGCCAGAATGGCGCGCCCGATCAGCCGCTGATTGTGGTGGAAGGCTATATTGATGTGGTGGCGCTGGCACAGGCGGGCCTTGGCGCGGCGGTGGCGCCTTTAGGCACGGCCTTGACAGAAGAGCAGCTTAACCTGCTCTGGCGCTATTGCCCGCTGCCGGTTTTGTGCTTTGACGGCGATAAAGCCGGTCAAGCCGCCGCTTATCGAGCGCTGGATCGCGCTTTGCCGCTGCTCAAAACCGGCCTGTCGCTGCAATTTGCGCTGCTGCCGGAAGGCCGCGATCCAGACGATATTATCCGCGCCGGCGGGCGTGCCGCCTTTGCCGAATCACTGGCGCAGGCCGCGCCGCTGGCCGATATAGTGTGGCAGCGGGAAATAGCGGGGCGCAGCTTCGCCACGCCGGAAAGCCGCGCTATGCTGGAAAAGCGGCTTTACGGCGCGGTTGCCGCAATTAAAGATGACAGTCTGCGCCGCTATTACGGGCGGGATATGAAGCAAAGGCTGTGGGAGTATTTCCGCCCGGCGGCAGGCCCCCGCCGGCAAAACGGCCGGCCTGAGCGGAGCGGGGCTTTTGCCGCTGCCGGCGCTTTTGGCCGGAACAGGGGGCAAAATGGCGGGCTGGTTACCAAAAGCCTGGCGGATTCTCCTTTTGTGCGCGGCGCGCGCGGCGGCGCTTTTGCCGCGCGCGAGGCGGTTATTCTGGCGCTGCTGGCGGCGCACCCGGCGCTGTGGCATGAAAATTTTGATATGCTGGAGCAACTGGAATTCCAGAACAGCGCATTGCGGGATTTTTATCGGGCGCAACTGGATATTCTGGCAGAAAACAGCTCTGAGCCGCCGGATACGGCCGCTATTATGCAGGCCCGGCTGGAACAAAAGGGGCAAAAACCGGTTTTGGACAAGATCGCGGCTTTTATGGCAAATCTGGGGGTAAAACAGGCGCGGGAATCGGCTACAATCACAGAGGCGCGCGCGGCCTTGAAGCAGGCACTTACCTTGTATCGGCGCGCGCATTCCCTACATAAGCAGATACGCGAAATAGAGACGGATCTGGCTGCAAGCGCCACGGGCCGCGACTTTGCCCGCTTGCAGGCTCTGCGGGAGGAGTTGCGCCGGGCCGGTGATCTGGCCGCCGCGCCTGATGATATATAGGGCGGCCGGGCCGGGCAGCCTCTGCCCTGCGGCGCAAGAAGGCATGCGGCAAAAGAGGGCATAATGTGCAAAAACAAGGCGGTCACAGGCGGTTATTGCGGCAAAAAAGCGATAAATTTTTATAAAACAGCCTGACGAATGAGAAAGTTTTTTGGAATCAAGGCGGTTTCCGCTTTGCGGCTCTTATAATTGCCGGCCGGCCTTATTATATAAAGCGGGGGACGGCGCGGCGGCAGCCTGGCGGAAAGCGGCAGCGCGGTCTGGTTGCGCGGCGGCTGCTTCCCCGCCTGTTTGTGTGACGGCGAAATATATCGGCGGAAGGGCGGTATTATCAGGATTTTAAGATTTTTCGCCCATTTAGCGGGAATCCCTCGGGTTTTGGCGGGTTGCTCCGCTTTTGCCTTGCCGGCAGAACAAGAGCAGACAGGGCGGCTGATCAGGGTAGTGGAACGAAACGCGCATAATCAAGCAGGATTTGTCTGGAGTAGATGAGCTTATGGCCGGCGAAGCAAAACACAATACAGCTATAGAAGAGACGCGCGAGCTGAATGCTGACGGGCCGCTTCTGGATCTTTCTGATGCCGCTGTCCGCAAGATGATAAAGCTTGCCCGCAAGCGCGGCTATGTGACCATGGACGAGCTGAATGCGGTTTTGCCTTCGGCGGAAGTGACGTCTGAGCAGATAGAAGATACCATGGCCATGCTTTCCGATATGGGCATCAATGTAACCGAAGATGAGGAAGAGGCCGAGGACGATGCCGCTGTTCCCGGCGGCGATCTGGTAGAGATCGGCAATACGGCGCTGGTTGCGGCGCAGAAAGGCAATGCCGCCGGAGACCGCACCGATGACCCGGTGCGCATGTATTTGCGGGAAATGGGCGCGGTAGAGCTGTTATCGCGCGAGGGCGAGATTGCCATTGCCAAGCGCATTGAAGCCGGGCGTGAGACTATGATTGCCGGCCTGTGTGAAAGCCCTCTTACCTTTCAGGCGCTGATTTCATGGCGCGATGATTTGAATGATTCCAGTATTTTGCTGCGTGACATTATTGACCTGGAAATGACCTATGCCGGGCCGGAAGCGCGCCAGGTGCCGGCCGTGCCGGCGGCAGAAAGCAGCGGGCTGAAAATGGCCGAGTCGCCGCCCGGCCGCAATTTTGATGATGATATTACCAATGTCGGCGGTCAGGGCGCCTTGCTGGACGAAGAAGAAGAGGACGAGGACGAGGCTAATTTGTCGCTGACGGCGATGGAAGCGGAATTGCGCCCGCAGGTGATGCAGACGCTTGACCGGATTGCCGAAACCTATGCCAAATTGCGCAAATTGCAGGACAGGCAGGTGGAAAACAGCGTGTCAAGCGGCCAGGGAGCGCTTTCTGCCGGGCAGAAACGCCGCTATAAGGATTTGAAGAACCAGCTTATTGCTTTTGTAAAATCCCTTTCGCTGAACCAGAACCGGGTAGAATCGCTGGTAGAGCAGCTTTATCTTATCAATAAAAGCCTGGTGCGCAATGAAGGCAAGCTCAAGCGGCTGGCTGATTCTTACGGTGTGCGTCACGGTGATTTTATCAAGGAATATCAGGGGCATGAGCTTGATGAAGATTGGGTGGAGCACATTGCCGGGCTGAAGGGCAAAGGCTGGCAGGCCTTTGCCGCCAAAGAAGCGGCGGCGATAGGCCGCCTGCGCCATGATATTCAAATGCTGGTGCGGCAGACCGGCATCGGCCTCATTGGCGATTTTCGCGGTATTGTGGCGCAGGTGCAAAAAGGTGAGCGCGAGGCTACTCTGGCCAAGAAGGAAATGGTTGAGGCCAATTTGCGCCTGGTTATTTCCATTGCCAAAAAATATACCAATCGCGGCCTGCAATTTCTTGATCTTATTCAGGAGGGCAATATCGGCCTGATGAAGGCGGTGGATAAATTTGAATATCGCCGCGGCTATAAATTTTCCACTTATGCCACATGGTGGATAAGGCAGGCTATTACCCGCTCAATCGCCGATCAGGCGCGGACGATCCGCATTCCTGTGCATATGATTGAGACTATTAACAAAATTGTCCGCACTTCGCGGCAAATGCTGCATGAGATCGGCCGTGAGCCGACCCCGGAAGAGCTGGCGGAAAAATTGATTATGCCGCTGGATAAAGTGCGCAAGGTGCTGAAAATCGCCAAAGAGCCGATTTCGCTGGAAACCCCGGTAGGCGATGAAGATGATTCGCATTTGGGCGATTTTATTGAAGATAAAAACGCTCTTTTGCCGATTGACGCGGCTATTCAGGCCAATTTGCGCGATACGACAACGCGGGTTCTGGCTTCTCTCACCCCGCGGGAGGAGCGGGTTTTGCGCATGCGCTTTGGCATTGGCATGAATACGGATCACACGCTGGAGGAAGTGGGGCAGCAATTTTCGGTAACGCGTGAGCGTATCCGCCAGATTGAGGCCAAGGCGCTGCGCAAGCTGAAACACCCCAGCCGCTCGCGCAAATTGCGCAGTTTTCTGGATTCCTGATTTTTCCTTGCCGGGCTGTGGGGTAATATGCCGCCAAAAACGAAGCCGCCTTTCTGGCAGGTAAAAAGCCTGGCGGAAATGAGCCGGGCAGAATGGGAAAGCCTGTGTGACGGCTGCGGCCGCTGCTGCCTGCATAAAATAGAAGATGAAGACACCGGCGCCATTTATGCGACCAGCGTGGCCTGCATTTTGCTGGACGATCAAAGCTGCCGCTGCCGCGATTATGCCGAGCGGCAGCAACGGGTGCCGGATTGTATCCGCCTGAGCAGCGCCGGGCAAATTGCCGCTTTGCCCTGGCTGCCGCGTGATTGCGCCTATCGGCTGCTGGCCGAGGGCAAAAAGCTGAAATGGTGGCATTATCTGGTTTCCGGCAGCCGTGAGACCGTGCATAAAGCCGGTATTTCCGCGCGCGGCAAGATCCGCGCCTATGAAGACAGCCTGGCTGAGCCGGAAGATTATCTCCCCTATATTACCCATGAAATCTGCTAAAATCCTGCCTCGTTTGACGGCAGAAGCTGCCCGCCCCGGCCGCCCCGGCTCCGGGTGGGGAAGCGGGCAGTAACGGCGCTGCCGGCCTGAAAAAATTCCTTCTCTGCTTCATTGACAGAAAAATAATGTGACAAATCTTTAAGCGTGAAGGGGGCGATATTCAAACATACCCCCAGCCCTTCAATAAGGATTATCACGATGAAGACATTGCTTGCTTCTGCCGCTATTCTGGCAGGTGTTTTTTCGGCCGGCTCCGCTCTGGCGCAAACGGCCAATCTGACGATTGAAGCCAAGGTGGTTGATAGCTGCTTGGTGAAATTCGACAGCCCGACTATCAGTTTCAATATTGCCAAAGACAGTTTTACCGGGGCTGAGCAAGTCAGCCATTTTATTGCGCAATGCGGCAATAATAATATTACTGTGGCTTTGGACGGCGGCCAATCCAAACTTCCTGCTGCGCGTATTATGAAACGCACGAATGGGAGCGAAACGATCGCCTATGCGATTTATAAAGGCGAGACCGGCGAAACTATCTGGAATGACAGCGACAATGTTTACAAAGTGTCGGCTGCCGATTCTTTAGGCGCAACTCAGCAAGCCTTCCGCGTGGTGATTCCGCCGTCCAGTGTTACATCGGCGACTCAGGCCGGCACTTATAACGATAAACTGGTGGCGACGATTTCTTATGATGCAGCCTGATCCTGATGGCTCAAGGCCGGGTTAAGCGGCTAAAATTTACGGCAGGGCGCTTCGCCCTGCTTTTTTTATGGTCAAAGCCGGGCGCTTGCGCTAAGACAAACCGGCATGAGGCGCTGTTTTCGGCCGGCTTGCGGCCGGTATGTGTTTCGGGAGTTTTGTCTATGCCCGCCAAAAAACAGCTTGGGCAGTTTTTCACTACCAATAGTGACACCATATTGCGCGGGCTGGAGCCGTTTATTGCCGATAAAAATATTGTTGATCCCTTTGCCGGCGGCGGTGATTTATTGCGCTGGGCGCGCAGGCACGGGGCGCGCGCGGTTTCGGGTTATGATATTGACCCGGCGCTGGCAGACGGTGACATTATCCGGCAGCGCGACAGCTTTGCCGAGCCGCTGCGGGCAGAATTTGTTGTCACCAACCCGCCTTATCTTTACCAGAACAAGCTCACGGATAATCGCCTGCTGGCGGCGAGCAAACATACAGATTTATACCAGTTGGCGCTGGAAAAACTAATGGACAGCAAAGAGGGCATTATTATTGTGCCGATAAATTTCCTTTCGGCTGAAAATGCCCAATATATTCGCCGGATATTTCTGGAAAAATTTGCCCTTATCAAAGCCAATTATTTTACCGAAGCCGTTTTTACCGATACAAGCTATAATATTATTGCCTTTTATTATCGCCAAAAGCCGCAGCCGGCCGAGACGATGACGGTAGATTTTACCGTTTATCCGGAAGGCCGGCAGCGGCAATTTCGGTTATATCGCCGCTATAACTGGCAGATTGGCGGCGAATTTCTGGCCAAAATCAAGGCTTGCGGCAATAAAATGCGGATCAGCCGGCTGGAAGAAGAAGATTTGCGCCCCGGCGCTTATGCTGTGCGGGTAGCCTATAATCATCTGAACAGAAAAAAAGACCTTAAACTATGTGAAAATAGCTATAAAACGATAAAAGATAATATTATAATTTTAAAGGCGATCGATACGGGCAGCAAAGACGGGCAGATTTGCCTTGACGATATTCGCCATTATGACTGCGATGCTTTGGTCAGCTTGAAAAGCTCGCGCAACCAGATACAGCTTGTCCTGCCGCCTTGTGTCAGCATTAGAGAGCAGGAACAGTT
>Ga0157357_1000473_pt1 | contig 17316 bp, 15 predicted proteins | sample AttcapACBM1_FD_111485 | JGI IMG/M metagenome (GOLD analysis project Ga0157357, IMG submission 111485) | Fungus gardens microbial communities from leaf cutter ant in Botucatu, State of Sao Paulo, Brazil - Atta capiguara ACBM1 | ecosystem: Host-associated > Fungi > Mycelium > Unclassified ... | reverse complement strand
TTGTATAGGGAGGGGGGGAGTGGGTGGGAGTGAGGGGGGGGGGGGTTGTGAAGGGGTGATGAAGTGAAGGGAGGAGGGGGGGAAGGGAGAGGGGGGGGGGGGGGGGGGGGTATATGTGTGCTTCCTTGTCGAAAGAGATGGGAAGAGGTAGAAAGTCACCAACATTTCCAAGAGCCAAGAGTGCTCCATCGAAGAAGAGCATAACTCCAAGCAACATAAAAAGTCCACCAAATGTAGTGAGTGCCACACCAATTTCTGAGGTTAAAAAAAAACCAAATGGAAAAATGGAAAAGAAAAATGGAAACGTACATAACCAACCCCCCCACACACACACACCATACCATACCATACCATACCCCCCATAGATGAAAAAACGTGGTCAGTGTTTTGAATTATGTCTTAATTCAATAATAATAATCAGCTGACTTTGTGTATCGGAGAGCCACATTATTTTTTTCCCCTTGGGTCTCAGTACGGATAGTTGCGTGGAAGTGAAGTTGAGAGCCACGGAAAACGAACGAGACCCCCTTGGAATGCAGAACTCGATGAAGAAGGAACAATGTGATGAATGAACAACCGCGGGTTAAACGGTCAGTGGGAATGGTCACATCCATCAAGTCACAATATAATACTGGAGGAAGTGAGAGATGATTTCCCCAGAGTAACCATTATTTTTCCAAAAAAAACAGGGGTACTGGTACTGGCAAATATAAACATGAGATGAGATAAAATATGGCGATGGCAAAAAAATAAAAACACAAAATTAGACTAGTGCAAATTTCTTCACAAACGTATTCCCTTAAGCAAGTGGAGCCAACTTCTCAAGTCATCGACTACCACTGGCAATCTTAGCTTGTACAACGCGATTGTACGACTCTCTGAGAGGTGATCTCCGTGCTAAAACAGTTAAATGGTTATGGAGATAAGGTCCAGGAAGCAAGGGATGAATCGCCTCAATATTAACATGTGGATTGACGGGAGGGAAAAATGAAATCAGTTGAGGCGAAGGAGGTCGTGTGACATTGGATAAATGAGCGAGGGAATTGAGAGCGGTAGAGGATGCAGCTGTCGACAGGGTGGATAAAGTGCGTGTACGGTCGTATGGTTTATGAGACGATTGGACTAGACTATGTGCCGGAAGAGTGGCTACTGATCTTGCTGAAGAAAAGGATGTTCGTCGCTGTAAAGGAAATGTTGCTGTGTGTTCTTCAGATAAGGCTCCAGTTGATTTGGCACTCGCCGGAGAACCGTCCAGCGCACTTGTAGGTTGGTCAGTGGTGACTGTCAGGGGTGCTAAAGGTGTGGGTTTGGTTACGAGACCGAGGTAACCTTGTGAGTGTCCCCTAATCAATGGATGAGGGCGCACGGGTGCACTGTCCAACCGACCGGCCACTGAATGCGTGGATGGTGGTCGTGTGATGGATTGTCGTTTGACGTGAGTTGGACAGGACTCTGACTGAGAATGATTGATTTTTTTCACATGCTGCTGCTGTTGACCACCTGTACCGCTAAAGGCAGGGACATGATCAACCACAAATGGTTGTAGTTGAGAATTCTGTGAGCTTTGATCCACTGGATCCATGGAAAGCACAGAACCACTGATTGGGAAAGGCGTCTGTGTAGGCACTGAAGAAGCAGGGTCTGGAGTATCGTTGACATTACTAGTTGCAACGGAAGCAGCAGCAATATGGGTCACAGGATGAAAGTCTGATTGACGAGCAGTCTCTACGCGCGATAGCGGTGTCTGAGCTCGCACAGCTGCAAGTTCTTGTATTGGTTGTTCCAATTGGGTGCGTTGCAATTGTTGGACCAGCTCTTGGGGTAAACCAGATCCTTCGGAAGCGGTATCGGATTTGGAATCGTCATGGTTAGGAGTCTGTGCACCACTGCTAGAGACCCATTCATCATCATCATCATCATCATCTGCAGTTCTAGTCAATGTAAAATTCGCATTATTAGTCTTTGCTGCGTTTGTATTTCCGTTCCCTTTCACTTGGTGAACAGCGCTGGTCGAAGATCCGGTTCTTTTCAGTGGCACACGTTGGCTGCTACTAACCCTCGTGAAACCTGGCCTTCCACCCTAGAAAACAGAGATAAGAGATTGCACTCAGTTAGGAGGCCAAATCCCGTGTCTCGGACCAGAACACGAGAGGGGTCTTGGGCAAGGGAGCCTACCTCATGGATCGCGTGCGGATTTCGCTTCCCTTTGTCGAATCCCTTGGTACTAGCATTGTCTTTCTGGGTGAATTGAAGGTTGGCATTTATTCTCGTAGCAGAAGATGAACGAGAATGGGATCGAAGCTGTGCAGAAGAGCCGGTTCTGTTTCCTTTGGTAGGCATGACAGAGGAGGTAGTAAAAGCGGGGCCGGCCCGGCGCCTTTTCCTGTTGTTGGGTTGTGTTGTCGTATAATTTTTGGCTTGCCCGCCTACTACCATCTTTCATCTCGCCTGTGGGCTTTTGTTGTAATAATCATGGAGCGTGTTCAGTTTCAACAGGAGCAGGTGTGTCGCATGCACCCTCAAAGTGAAAGCTTTATGTGTGATGCTGATCCTTTTTCGAGATGCTCCTTGAGCTCAAGGATCTAGTTGATAAAAACATATTTACTAAAGTAAGCAAGCGCTTGATGTTGCAATACTTTTGCAGAACTGGAGACATACAGTATTTTGTATAGATTGAGACAAGACAAATTATGAAAAAACGTACTATCTTCGAAACCACCCTCGTTCGACGCGTCGCTAAAAAAGCAGATTTCCTTCGGTATATCACTTATGAGATGAATCTCGAACAACTGCGGAAGAAACGCATCACTCGGTTGGGTCTGTTGATCTCTCCAGCCTATCTTTCGACCGTCAGAGGGCTTACTGGGATTAGATCTTCCACCTGGACCGCCTACCGTTTCTGACTATGCTCTCGTGCGGCGGCAATTTCATATTTTTGAAAGAGCCCTCAAACGATTCAAGTCTGATGTTGGCTTGTGGATTCAATATATTCAGCTTGCAAAGCACGAAGGTGCACGGGCACTGGTCGGAAGAATCACTGCACGGTAGGCATATGGATTTCTGGATGTTCTGAAAAACGAGGACTCAATCTCAATGTAGGGCTTTACAGCTCCATCCTGACAAACCAGCGCTTTATATTATTGCGGCATCTCATGAGCTTGACCATTTGTCACCCTCGGCTGCACGAACGCTACTTCAGCGGGGCATCCGGATGAACCCTGAAAGTAGTGACATGTGGCGCGAGTACGTACGCATGGAGCTCGGGTTTATAGAGAGTCTAAGACGAAGATGGGATGTATTAGGAATTTCTTTGATGACGAATGACAAAGCAGAAAAAGGAAAGAGCAAGGCGGAAGAAACTATAGGCCCCGTGGGTGAGCATATGAGCTTGGAGATGCTGGGAGGCGAAGGTGACGACAGTGGGCGGAGGCATATGCAAATTGAAAATGATAGCGAAAGCGCTGGGCTAGAAGAAGATGGGGGAGCCGTTGCTCGTCAGCAGATCATGCAAGGGGCTATTGTCAAATCTGTCATGACCAATGCGGCTAAAGGTCAGGTGTCGGTTTTTTTCTTTGACAATTAAAACCAAATTGAATTTCTACAGTTCTTCCCCAGATCGGGTTGTTTGCACAGCTGAAGACTGTGATCACGGAGCATCCATCTCCTGTTGAGCTTCAAACGTGGTTGCTGGAGCACCTATATGAGTTGGTTCGGACCCATCTTCCAGGGAAGGCAGAGGGGGTGCGGCTGCTGGCTGATCGCTATTTAAGACCGGAACTCAAGGGTGTGGCTCTCGTAGATGGGATTCATCGTGCTCATGAAGTGTTGCTGAGGGAGGTCAAGACCTACGGTGGAGAGGCGATTTTTCAGGTTTATGCTGCGTTTGTTGAGGAATGGTGCCAGGGGCCTGTTGATCAGCACATGGTGTGTACAATATCCCCGTATTGAAAAATAGTGATGTCAATGCAGGTGTGCAGAAGCAGTATCTTATCGCGTCTCTGAAAGGGGTGATAAAGCAAGTTGCCCCGTCTGTATCTTTGTTTTCGACCCATATCAAGGTGTTGACGACGGGTGGACAACATGATCCGGGTGTGCGTGCACAGGTAGTTCGCCTTGGGGAGAGGTACAGTGCCAAGGTACCTGAGTCGAGCCAAGTGTGGCTTGCGCGACTAGAAGCGGAAAAAGTGTTGTGGGCGGGTGATGAGGAGGGACAGGCCAGGGTGGGAGAGACATGGCGGCTGGCACGTCAAAGGGTGGGGGGGAAAGAAGAGGATGTGCTGAGTGTGTGGATGTGGGGACTTGAGGATGAGCAGGTAGGATTTGTTGGGGACCGTAGGAAGATGCACGAGGTAATCATCAATAACACACGGCTGGTGGGTGCTGACGGCAGTGGGACAGGCATTACTGAAAGAAAGTATCTCGTTACGAGGGGTACATGAGCAACTGCTGATGCGTTATGTCACGGTGGTAGAGGGACAAGGGACATTGGACACGGCCGAGGCGTGGTTGCACGAGGTGGGGCAGATTAAGCGTCTGTACCTGGCGAGTAGTCGAGTGTGGGGGGCGTTGTTTGAGGCGGTGGCTAGGGGCCAGTTGGGAGAGAGCAAGTACGAAGTGCTAAAGGCGATTTACTGGGCGTGGCGGGGGGCGGGTGGGGAGGAGGAGGCGGGAGTCACGTGGAGTCGGTGGCTAGCGGGAGCGGGGCGGGGCGGAGAGGCGGGACAGGTGGCTTGTCTTCGGCAGATCTGAGATGAAACATTACATAATAGAACCATAAGGTCTTGCAGCACGTGGTTAACCACTCAGGGACTGACGAGGTGGTCTGTGCGCGGTATAATAGAACTGCGGGTGAGACGAGACTTGTCGCCAGCCAGCCTCTAGTTCCAGGCGTACAGAGACCTGCTGTATGTGTCTCCGTGTCGCCTAGACCCATGCTGCTGCATTACCCTCTCCAGCTTCCTCCGCTTTCACTCGATACTCTTCACTATTCCCTCGCTCCACCCCGGAGTCCGTACATATCATCTCGCCCCCACGGCCCCGTCCTCTCTCCCCCCTCCGACCCCATAGAGGACGTCCTAGCTCCAGGTGATACTGTCGGCGAGGGCTGTTCTCTCCAGGGAGAACCCATCCGTCTTCTCTCTATCAGTTCCCACCGCGTCACCAACCACACTCCTCAGCCCTCAGATCCAGCCCCTCAGCTCGAGGTCATTGGAAGACTTGGCTCTGGTAGTTATGCAGTCGTCTATCTTGTCAAGGAGGTCCTTGCTCGTCCCTCTCCCTCGGACGACGCCTACATCTCCATTGGTCCCTTTGACTTGGATGCTCATCCCCCTCAGACCGTCTATGGTCGCAAGTACGCCATTAAATGTCTATCCAAGGCTAATCTAGACGACGAGGCCCTCAATGCCCAGTTAACCGAGGTGCGCTTTCTCTCTCTCTCTCTCTCTGTCGCCAGCGCTAATGCCTTGTATTTCCCAGGTTACCATCCATCAGTCACTCCATCCACACCCCAACATAGTCACACTCCACAGGACTCTCGAGACCTCATCTTACCTCCTCCTTCTCCTCGAATTCGTCCCCGGTGAAGACTTGTTCTATTTTTTGGAACAGGCTCGTGACCACGATGAACTCGACTCCACTTCGGCCGACCCTCTTTCGGTTTCTCGCACACCTCCCACTCCCAGCTTACTCTCCAACCTTCATCCATCCCAACTCTTGTCCCGTACCCGTCTGCGGTTGATCGCATCCATGTTTTCTCAAATGTGTGACGCTGTCGCTTCTTGTCACGCCCAGCACGTCTTTCATCGCGACATCAAGCCCGAAAACTTTATCGTCACTGATGCAGTCACCCCCCTTTCCAACGGCCGTCAGGAACGCAAAGTTATTGTCAAGTTGACTGATTTTGGTCTATCAACGACGGATGTCGAATCATCCGATATGGATTGTGGCAGCGCCCCATACATGAGCTACGGTCTGTTCTAACGGACCCTCTATCATTCTTCACGTAGCTTATCTTTTCTCCAGAATGCAGGAACAACGTGGCACCCACTTACCGCCCTCGTGCTGCTGATGTCTGGTCACTCGGCATTGTCCTCATCAACATGTGAGTTCCCCTGTTTCAGCTCGTCACGCTTTTTTTTTTTTTTGACTCTGGGCAGGCTCTATCATTTCAACCCTTGGACTGATACTTCCCACGGAGCTTGTTCTTCTTTTGACCTCTACCGACGCGATCCTGTCAATTTCTTCATGTATAGGTTCACTGGCATGACTCGTCCTGTTGCTGATTTCTTGGCAAATCGCGTCTTTTGTATCTTGGACGATCCTGGTGATGATTCTCCTCGTGCCACAGCGAGCGAGTTTGGAACATGGATAAAGAACCTCCCCGCATTGCTCGGTGGTCATCATGGTATGCATAGAACCGTCTCTACTAGCTCCACCGGTCATCCCATCGCACCTTCGACTCCACTCTCCCATCGCCCCACTTCTCGCAACCCTTCCAACAGTACTAGAATCTCTCGTACTCCGGCGCTGGTTTCCCGCTCCTTGTCTCGCGCTCCTTCTCTTGGTCCTGCCTATGAAAGGGAAGAACCTTCCCAACTCTCCACTGTCTATGACCATGAGGAGGATGAGGAGCAGTCTCAAGAAGCTGGGCATGCAATAGTCCCGGAGTTGGGACACCAACCCATTTTGGAAGAAAAAGAAACGGAGCAAGAACATGGTGATAATGATCCGGTTTCGATCAGGCTGACTTCGACGACGAAACGGAGGAAACGTGGTTTGCGCAAAGGAAAAGCGGCTACTGCTGCCGCTGCCGCTGCTTCTGGGACTCAACCAGCTACGACAGATGAAACACTAGCTACTCTTACCATTGCCTCCCAAGAACTGGCAAGGGAAATCAGCAAGGCGTCACGGGTCTCTTCCACCAAATCGGCCTCAACCAAGGCTTCCACTACTTCGTCGGCCCGTCCCCGTGCTGGTTGTTATGAACCTGTCTCAATGTTCGCTATGCCAACACACCTATGTACTAGTAGCAAGAATCCTCCGCTTTCCATGTCTCCTGCTCCTACGTCATCCACCGTTCCTGCCCCCGCCAAGAAGTCCTCGATATGGAAACTCTCTTTCGGCAAGCAGAATGCGGGCATTTCGACCTCCACTGCTTCTTCTCCCGTGGAGGAAGTACCATTAGACGTAGGGTCCACTCAATCGCAAAGCATGTCAACTACCGCCAGCAATGTCACCAGTCTGATCATGAGTCTCAATGCTCCCACTACATCCGTCACCTCACTTCTTCCTGTACCAGCCGATGATCGTTTGTCTACTCGGACCAGAGGTCGTTGTGGACGAGGTTCCCCAGCGCCTTCCATTCAATCCACCAAGTCCACGAATGGTAACCGCACTCCTTTGTCCGGGAGCCCTCACAAATTTGATGCCTGGTCATTTGGCGAGAAACGTCCCGAACGTGGTGCATCTCCCAACAGTACTCGCAGTGGGCGCTCTGGGCGACCTGTGGCTTCGAGTACCTGTTCCATTGCCTCTGGAAATTGGCGCAATTCTACGAGCACAACTTCCAGTGCAGGAACTTCAACCTCAGCTTTCACTCGTTATAGTAACTCCAGCAATAGAAGTATTTCTACTACAGCCACCAGCGTATCATCTACTTCCTGGCGAACTGGTGGTAAAGGTCTACAGTCTTCGGCTTCCTCAACCCATTCCAATTACACAGCGTTGCCAAAGAATGTCAAGGGTGAGTGTTGTTTGTCAATTGAATTGTATAGCGTTAGCCGATGCTTCTGCTGGCAGTCATGTCTGGTGTTCCGTGGGAATTAGCTCAGCTGCCTCGTGCTCAATATCTGAATAACCCCGCCGGCGATATCTTTGGTTCTCCGCCGCAACGCAAGCCCAGGACGAAGAAGACGAAAGATCGCAAGCTCGACACTATTAACGAGCGTCCGGGCCGTGATGGTGGTATCTCTCGTGAACTTGAGAATCCGCGTCGCGATGCCTCAACGAGTACAACAGACCTCACGGGGAATGAGAGCGAGAATATCAAAAAGGTTCAGAAGGGTCAAATCAATGCCCTGGCCAAAATGTTATCCGCCTTGTGTCGTCCTTGACTTGTTGGCAGTGTCTTTCCTCTTCGCCCGCCCGCCTTCACTTGCAGTTGTCAATGGGTGCTTCTGGTACGAAATAGTTTTCAGTTTTTCTTTTGGTCAGATTCGCCTGTCACCACACCACCACCACTCTCATTCTTTGTGATAAAGCCCCTGGTCACCGAGTATTTTTCTTACCTGGAATGTTTTCTTTTGGTCTTTTGAAGGACTTGTAAGTGTGCAAGCAGTTCATCACTCAATCAGATAATGTTACACAATCCTTAACTTTCTTTGTGCTCTAGTCATATACAGATAAATATTCGTATCATATTAATTACCCTGGTCCAAGTAGTTGTACAGAGTAAATGTCGATGCAACCAACATTGTTTGTAGTAGAAATGCTTACCTAGAGTTTGTTTCAGGCTTAGACTAGAAGAAGCAGAGACTTCCTTTGGTGAGGGTCAACTCGGGTTTTGATGATACTGGTGTTGAGATTGTTGAAGTGCAGCAAAAGCTATATTTTGTTCGAGAGTCGCGCGAGGAGCACCGACGTGGGAGCCTAGATCAATCAGGATGGTGGTCGGTTCGGCGGATCGACAAGTAGGAGCCTCAGGTGAAGGTTCTCGGGATTGACCGCTGTCGATGTCGATGTCACTCTCGGAACCAATCGGAGAAGTAGAAACCCCTGCTAGGATATAACGTCCCGAACTATGTGTTCGTACGAGATTGGTGTAGTACTCGTTCAAGACTTCGCGAGTAGACTGAGAAGTAAGAAGCAAAAAATGACTACAAGGTCAGACCAAGGTTTGGGGTGGGAAAATCCATAAAATATACAATTGCAAGAGAGAACTCACAAAGCCCGCAGATCTGATTTGTGGAAAAGGAAGAGAGATATGAAACTGAAATAACTAACCATAAGCCGCCAATCAATAACTGATAAGAATTCCCGTTCGAGGGTGTTGAGTTCTATGACGGTGATACCTCCAACCTTGGCGTAAAGTTGGTTCGTACAAAAGGCATCACAGAGACCCTTGCTAGAGGCTGTAATAGCAGAGATGATAAAGCGATGGCAAGTGAGAGATGTGAAGATGAAAGTGGGTTGACGGGCGCTAATCTGATCGATGTAATGTAGTGTGAGGAGAAGGCAGGCTTTCTGTGATCGGTGTTATGAGATGGTGATGGTGGTGATGATGGTGATGCTTAAAAATTACTGTCGATGCAGGACATATACACACATACCTCTATATTAGTGAAGCGAACGATGCGCTTCAGATAATCTAATACTGATATGCTAGGTATGGAGCGTGTGTGAAATCTTGTCAGGTTCTCCCTAGAGGGGGTGTACCCAGAGTTCGGGCATAAGAATTTATATATAAAGAAAAAAAAAGTCGACTTACGGAGAGAGAGGTATTTTATCATTATGATTCATAAGACGTTGCAACATGTCGGCTATACAGAAGATGAACCAAGAAACCTTGGAAGATGAAGTTGCGACCAAGATCTACCTATCAGTTCAACAAGATGGTCAATAGGCACTTGCTCAAATGAGGTCGGTAATTTGACCCGTTTTGAACCCGAGGATTCCATAAATCCATTGCACGCTGTAGCCGTCGTCGTGGCTCGCGGATCTATTTTGTGTTTACATCCAGGGGTGTTTGTTTCTTGTGATCGGAGGCTTTAACCCAATATAGACAAATATACACTGGATGGGCCTAGCCCATTTGGGAATCTGTATAGTTTATCAACGGACTTTGAACCTAAATCCCGCGATCCTCCCATTGGTGTTCGCTGATCGAAAGCGATACAGCATCGCCAACTTCTTGTTCTACTCGTTATGGCCCCAAAATTCGTCAGTTAGCAGTGTTCAGTGTGTGTTTGTGGTTGTCTGTTGATCGTCTGTCCTAGGACCCCAATGAAGTGAAGATTATCTATCTTCGTGCAACAGGTGGTGAAGTTGGCGCTTCGTCTGCCCTTGCACCTAAAATTGGTCCTCTTGGTCTTGTGCGTACTACGTTGTTATGTTGCTAGGTGGGATGATACTGATTGAAAGTGCGAATTGTCAATTTAGTCACCGAAGAAGGTCGGTGAAGATATCGCAAAATCGACATCGCAATGGAAGGGTCTACGCGTCACTGTTCAACTTACAGTACAAAACCGTCAAGCCACCGTTGCAGTCGTTCCTTCAGCATCATCACTTGTTATCCGTGCTCTCAAGGGTCCGTTTTACCAACCCTTGTTTTCCCCCCTCTGATGCTAATTCTTGGAATTCATTGTTGTTGTAGAGCCTCCTCGTGACAGAAAGAAGGAGAAGAATATTAAGCACAGCGGTAACATTCCCCTGGATGAGATCTTCGATATTGCACGAACAATGAAGTCAAAATCACTAGCAAAAGATTTGTCAGGAACTACGAAGGAGATCTTGGGTACTGCTCAGAGTATTGGTTGCACAGTGGATGGCAAACCCCCTCATGATATTATTGATGCGATTAATTCTGGTGAAATCGAGGTTCCTGCTGAGTAAATAGTACTTGTGCAGTTATTTTCCACTATTCTCGGCGTATATTGAATAATTTGTCATTTTTTGTCTTGTAAGATTTGACACATGGTTTAAACATCGACAAACCCTGGGTTTGTCGATTTCACTCAGACTTTAAAAACTGCACTAGAAACTCACAGACAAACTGAGGAGTGCTCTGACTGGTTTTTCTTTCATTACTCAGACTTTCCCTTCCCTCTATGTCCCTCGTTTCCCGTTCCAATCTCTCCCGTCCTGTACCCTCTCGTTCTCTTCTCCGACGGCGTCAGTGGCTCCACCATCGAGGTCTCATAACATTCAATTTAAATGGTTCTTCTCGAGGCAAATCTCTTGGGCTATTAATGATATCAGGCTTTCTTGGAGGTGCAACAGCCACAGTCATTGGTGGTGTGTGTACTCGCTAAGTATCATCGAAAGTCCCTGTCTGATATATGTATAAATAAGGATATGCTTTTTACCACTGGTCGGGCATAAAAAACATCGTCGATGCTGCTCGGCATCCTGTTGAGTTTCTCAAATGGTATCGGTCACATCGAGAGGTTCCAGTAGCAGCAGGAGAAAATGCACGACCCGAAACTAATGCACAAATACTCGCAGCCCTTCGCTCGTTAGCCAAAACCTATGTTGCTCCACTACTTGGCGCAGGTATTTTGGTTGATATAGCCTTCAACGAAATCGATCGGACTGTTGATACCCTCAAGGATGAAGTCGTTGTTTCTATCCTGAAATCTGCATATAGTGAAGTGCAAACAGTTGTGAAGACACGAGGAGAGGATGCAAAAAAGACCGCGTGGGATATTGTGACGATTCTACGCAATAGGTTGGGTCAAGTTCAGGTTTCTGCACTAGGTCAAGATAGAATTGGGCCTATCTTTGAACGCCTTCCTGGTTTCTTTGAACATGCATCTCGTCATATCTCTGACGCTCATCAATCTCTCTCGCCGGTCTTTCAAAAGGGGTTGGAAAAGGTAAAATTTTAGACCTTTCTGTACCTCATTGCCTATCCGGAGTTGAGCAAACAGGGAAAGAGTGTTCTGTCTGGAGTGTCTAGAAGGCTGAAATCGACGCTTTCACTAGAGCAAGCTGAACCATCTGCATCCATCGAACCCACCAAAACTGACACAGAGACACAAGATGGGGAACCAGTGGAAGAGCGCTGAAGTATGGCTACTACTATTTCTGGCGTGACTCGCCCATGGATATACCCCAACTGCTCTCAGTGATTATCCCAATGTCTTTGATTGTGAGCTGCTTCCTGGACATCGTTCCAATGTCAAGGGATCGTGTATTGTACCCGGATTGATGCAGTCTTTGGCAGCCCCACTAAGCCCTGGAGCTCTGTAGACGTCTTTCGACCTGTCTGAGAATGTCAAAGGCAAACTGTTTACCAGGGGTGCCATTTCTACAAGGCCTGAATCTCCTTTGTGATTCTTTGTGAGGTGTCTGTGATTCAATTTTGAGTGAAGCGGCAGGTCTCTTTACAGTTAGTAGAAAAATTTAAGAAAGAGAATGAAAAAGTTAAGAAGAGTACAATAGAGAAAACAAAAACTATTAAATTTAGAAGCAGAGGAGTTGTAACTTACTACTGGAAAAGTATATAGTAAAGAAATTGTTTAGATAAGATGATGGAAAATTCAAGGATGAATTTTTGAAGAAGTTAGAAAGAAGTTGGACAAGATAGAAAGAGAGGCAGGTTTCTCTGGAGATGGAACTTTAAAGAGAGGTACTAGACAATATATGGAAAATTCTTAGCAATAGAGAATCTCATTTTGCCTTACAATTCATAGAAGACTTATGCAAGGTACTGGAAACAAGAAGAACAAAGAATACTGTCAATATTATACTATCATGATACTTTTTTATTTTTATTTTTTATTATTAACAGTTTATTACATGGGACATGATAGCAGTCTATGCTTATAGGAGAAATTATATATGAAGTATTATATACTCTAACCTTTTTATATAGCTATCCAACACAAAAGACTACTAAGAAATTAAACTTGTAACTTCAAGTAGATTTGAGATAGGTATGATATACATAAATAGAGGGCTCTTCCACTACATTATCTCTTTCTCTCTCATGATACTCTTTGAACCTTTATATTTTATTTTATTTTTATTTTTCTTAATTTAATTTTTTTTTGGTCAATAAAGAGGTATATAATGGGGGAAAGATGGCATAGTGGAAGAGCCCCCCATTCATGTATATTATGCCTACCTCAAACTTACTTGAGATTATAGATTCAATTCCTTAGTAGTCCTTTGTATTGGGTAACTACATAAAAAGGTTAGAATATTGATACTCCATACATAATTCCTCCTATAGGCATGGACTATCATTGCATCCCATGTAATAAATTGTGAACTTAAAATAAAAAAAGGTATGTAACCACAAGATTTATTTATTATTTCTTTCTTTCATACTACCATCTTATATAGTAGCACCTAATAGAAAAATTGTAAATATAAATTCTTTCTTTAACATTTTAGCTATGTCTTATTTAGTAAAAGTTAATATATTCTCTAAAGACATCAATATGAATGAGCCCCAACTCTTCAAGAAATCTATCAGCTTATTTTAATCTTTCATCTGTCATATATATAGATAGAATAGAGGTTTAAAATAATGATCCCTTTCAGACCAATTAAACTAAACAAGAAATACTTTATCTGTCTTACACATCTCTCAAGAAGAGAGCATCCAATATCTAAAATGAGGCCAATAGTTCAAAGGACATACCTTCCTCATATATGGAAGTAGTAAATAATTGTAATTAAAGTTTGAATTAGCTTTGTAGACTAGAATCATTATTTATCTCTTATATGATATTACAACTAGCCAATCCAGACTTATAGGATGACCAATCATACCTAACTTTCTTATTTGGCACTACAGAAAGTATTAGCAATAACTTGAAGATATTTTTAGTCTTATAGACTTTAGTCAAGTGGCTTAGACCCTCATTTCATTTATCTATGAAGGTGGTTAGAATACTTTAAAGATAAATCACATTAACATATCATTTTATTAAAAATTGTTTTCAAAATTTGGTAATAAAGTACTACTTTCCAAATCTAAAAAAAGTTCCAAGAAAATTCCAATGACAAATTATGTTGAATTTTCTAATCTTTCCCCTCCTCCAGTTTCTTTAAAACTATTTAAGAAAGAGCTTAGTAAATCAAAGTATTATAGAAAAAATTAAAAAAATCAAAAAACCAATTTGACAAAAAGGAAAGACATTCTTATGCTCAAGTGTCATTTAATGGTGTTAAGAAAATTCTTTAACTGAAGAATAACTTTTCCAATCTATTATTTGAAAAGATTGAAGATATTTATAAGACTATTAATGATATAGGTAAAATGAAGCCTTGTATCAATGTAACTACCAAAGATCCTTCATACAAGAAAATTATCATTTTTATAGAGGATGATAACATCAACAAGTTCATAAAAACTTCAGGCAAACATATAGCTAACCTTAGCTGTTCTCTTAAAGGTATCAAATCAGATACTATTGTTAACTTTATCTGTAGTAACTATTAAGGACTCATTGTCACAACTAACAAAATTGCTTCTCCTTCTGATCTTAGCATAATCAAAAATATATCAAGAATATCAACACTGTGAATTTAAATGATGCTTAATCTGCTCATTTCCCACAATCTAAGTCACACCTAAAAATTTTAGATATCCCATATCTTATTAAGAAGACTAATACATTAATTGATTCTAGTGTTATAAAGACAATCATCAAAAAATATATCTTTAATAACATTTGCATTGCTTCAAAACCATGTATTATCAAAATGTCTCTAAAATCAGATATGGCCATATTGTATATCAATATATAGGATTCACAAAGTAGTACTTTAGCCAAAACTTTGATTAATTGTTGCTTTAATGTGAGAAGTCATATCATCACCATATGAAGTACAAACATAAACCCTAGCATCTTTTAATACAAGAATTACTGGAAGTGAGAACATACTACATTCATCTGTTGTATTTAAGAATTATAATGTATTGAATGTAATAGGCCTCATAAGATCAAACATCACTACTATTTTGCTTGGTGTTATAAAGCAAACTTTAAGACTAACCCTTTATATCCTGAAACTAAACAAGATAAACTATGCCCTCATATGTTCAAATGTCTAAACTATAAAGATGATTATCAAGTGAATTCTGACTCATGTCCATTCTGGAGATATTACTTCAATAAGAAATAGTATGCTAAAAAGTATCAAGAACTTTAGGAGTCTAGAAACAAGTCAATTTGTTTAGCTATGAGTAGTATTTAAGAGGACAAAACTTTCATGGACACCATTTTAGAATCTTACATAGATTTTAACATTTTTAAATTCAAGAACTCCCTTAGTCTTTCATTTGTTCTATATCAAGTTTTTTAAATAAAAAAGAAGATAGTTTAGTAAATGCTCTGAATTATTCTAACTGGATTATCTTCTTTAGACCTACAAATAACAACAATGATTATTTCTGCATTATTTCATATATCAATACATATCTCTCTTACTTGCACTTCTCTTTATGAAAAGACATATTTAATCACAAAGACATTAATTGCTTTTCTTTTTTAATAACACTAATATTTTCTTTATGCTCAATGTATATTCAGATGATTACCAATCTGCTTTAAAGTATCTCAAGGATACTAAAGTAAATCTTTGAAATGTTCTTATTATAGCTAGTGATTTTAACATTAGAAATAGTATCTAGAACCCTTCTTATCTCTTTCATTTGTCTCATAATGACTCTCTTTTGGAGATTGCAGATTCTTTAGACCTTAAATTATCTAATCCTATTTAACAAATCTCCACTCAATACTTAGACAATGCTAACAATACAAATTTAGTTATAGATCTATTTTTTCTCTATCCTAATTCCATAGAAATTGATAATCACAGCATTAATTTTGATATCCAATATCTATTTGATCATACTCCTCTTACCATTGATATTGTCATAACAGAAGAATTCATTCAGTACAAATAACATATTATCATTAAAAACAGTAAGAAAGAAAAAGAATTTATTTCTGATTTTATCCATGCCATTAGAAACATTAACACTTTGAATATTTCTGATATCAATTTTTTTAAACTTATTGTTCAAGAATATGCAAGTGCTTTGGAATTGGTATAGTATAAACATTCAAAAGTTGTCAAAATTACCAAATGATCTAAAGCTTGGTAGAGTGTTAAATGAAACACAGAATCTATGGGTTATCCAAGAGAATCAAGGATTGGAGGGTGTTTAAGGATATGTCAAAAGAACAAAATGAATGTTTCTTAATGATAAAATTGTGTCAAGAAATTTAAAACAATAGGATCTAATAAAGTAGGTTAATAAACACAAGTTACTTACTATTAAAGCCTTACAATATAATGGCTGACCATGCATTAAGATCAATAATCTATAGCAAGCTCTTAATCAAACATTCAATTTGGTCCAAAATTGTTAAATCAATACAAGTATTTTGAACAAATTTCTATTAAAACTGTCATTAACATGGCCTCCTTTTTCAAGTGAGAAATTTACAAGTGCCATTAATAAGTGTAATAATTCATCTGCTTTAAGCCCTGACAGGATTTGTGAAAGCATTTCAAAGTGGTTGTTAAAAATACTGAATATTTAAAGAATTTCATTAATATTGCTAATATATACATTAACTTAGGACATTGGTTATTACATTTCAAATCATTATCATTGATCATTATTCCAAAGCTGAATAAGACATCTTACAATTCTTCTAAATCATTTGCTTTATTATTCTCTTAAATATCTTAGACAAGCTGATTAAGAAAGTCATTGGTGAAAGTCTTCAATTTTATTTGATATCCAATAACTTTGTCTGTCTTAATCAACTTGGAGAGTTCAAACAATATTTGACTACAGATACAAGCATTTTTCTTACTTATCTTATTTGTTTAGAATAGATCAAGAATTTTTAAACAAGCACTTTGGTATTTGATATCATCTAGTTTTTTCTATCTCTTAACCATCAAATACTTTTTCTTATTTTGGAAAAAGCTGATTTTAATTTTGAAGTTTCACATTTCTTTTTTAGATATTTAGTTAGTAGAAAAACATAATTTCTATGAAACAATTTTGTTTCATCATTTTTCAATATTGATGTAGGTATAGGTCAAGAATTTACATTATCTCTAATTCTATCTACTCTTTATATCTCTCTTATTTTTTTTCATATTTTTGAAAAAAGAGTTAAACCTAAAAATCCCTATTTCATTTCTTAAGAAAAATCTTTTGAAAAAACAAATTTACATCTCTTTTGTAGTTATAGTATTATCTCTATCTTACTTAAATGGTTTGGACTTGTTATCAAACATGGAAAAACTGAAGTTTTTCACTTTTCTAGATCACATAGTCTCTTTGACTCTCTTTCTTTGGATTTCAGCCACATTAGAAGTCCTATTCTTTGATCTAAAGATTCATGGAGATATCTCAGGTTTATTTTTGATAGAAAGCTTTCATTTTATCAATATGTCAAATTCTATTCCAACAAAGCTCTATTATCTGTTAAGTGTATGAAGATGCTTGGAAACTTCATGCATAAACTTCTTCTCTATTAGAAATGTCTTCTTTATAAAATGTGTGTTCTACCTATAGCTCTTTATAGCTTTTCTTTATAGTATTACAACAAAACA
>Ga0157357_1000467_pt1 | contig 17438 bp, 12 predicted proteins | sample AttcapACBM1_FD_111485 | JGI IMG/M metagenome (GOLD analysis project Ga0157357, IMG submission 111485) | Fungus gardens microbial communities from leaf cutter ant in Botucatu, State of Sao Paulo, Brazil - Atta capiguara ACBM1 | ecosystem: Host-associated > Fungi > Mycelium > Unclassified ... | reverse complement strand
CTGGAAGCAAGTAGAAGAATGTTGTGAAATATTAGATATATTAGTAGTAAAAGCATTCTTCTAATTGGGATCATTGCCCATAGGGATAATACTAGAGCCTAAAATAGGCAAAACTGTCTAGGCTACTTAAATTGTTTAAGCTAGAGACCAAGGAGAAGAAATAGTCTTATTGGTGGATTTATCTTAAACACTATGAGGTATTTGGAGAAAAGACCCTAACAAGATGTCTACTCAAATAAGGGGTAGAATTGAATAGAATTCTAAGAGATAGAATGAGGGTTGATTCCAAGTAAGAGTTTTAGTAGAAAAATACCATTAGACTTGAGAAGCAACTTGGAAGCTGAAGAAATTGTAGATGAAACTATAACAAAGAATGTAGGTAGAACTGCAACAGAAGTAATAGCAGACTTAGAAGTCTAATAATACTGTCAGATGTGGTTTACACTAGAGAGCAAAAGTCTACAGTATTTGCTTAGAGTTTTGTACCAAGTATGGAAACTTATACAAAGAGTGTAGTGTTACAGACTTTTTAGAATGATCTTGGCTTCAGCTTATATACTATACTGTCTATCTGTTATAAAGTTACTGTTACAATTCAAAGGCCTTAAAGTGGATCAATGAAGAGAAACCTTATATTTAGGTTAAACATAAGAGAACTCAATAGAGAGTTCTGTACAAACTATTCTACCTTATATACTGAACTAGGTGGTCCATGCTAACTACTTCTCTAGCCTACTCTAAAAACTATGTGTTCTACATGTTGTATGACATCATTCTCTAAAATCTTCTATATCCTTCTATGTATCTCATGACTTTGTGACCATTACTGTAACTGTGTCATCTGATGTGACTGATGTGTGACAGTGTAATATTATCACTCTAACCCTAACCCTAGGTTCACAGAAAAGAAAAATAAATCAAAAAAGAAAAAGAAAAAGAGATTAAATAAAAAAGCTAGCATTCAAACTTCACATGTCTGACAGTTATAACTTTAGAAGAGAATCAGAGTCCAAGAAGAATAAATACTAATAAAAGGTGTATTGTCATAAAATATTAGATATAATTTACACCTTGTTATCTGAGATCTGATGAGAGTCTCTTAGAAGTCTCAAAAAGTTATCTAAGCATTATCTGAGAACATAGAAGTGAAAGTCAGAACAATCTTTAGCTTTAGCTTATATGCTATGCCTCTATAAGTTACACTAGTTGCATATTTTGGAAGAGTATTTAGAGAACTAGAAAGATGAGGCCACTAGAAGGTAGTAAGGTATATTATTGTTAACACTAGAAGATAGTGTTAGTTTTGGTTGATTTTCAGGATAAGACTATTACAGCATGAACTACTGGCTTATATACTAAGTGTAAAGAAGTTAGTCTTGAGAAGTCATAAGTGTTTAGAAACTCCAGGTGATATTTGGGTAAGGTATTCTACTGTTACACCACTACTATATATACTATAGTAGGATAATCTAAGCATATGGTCTATGCACTTGACCAATTAATATCTATAACTATAATTAACTAAATAATTATAGTACTACTATAACAAACTAGACAACAAAGATCAGAATAAGATAGAAATAGTTACCAGTCCATCAGGAGCTAGTTTAGATAATAACTAGTCTAGGAGTATAACTTAGCCTCTGTAGAATGGATTTAGACTTACAATATTACCAATATCTTTTAATACTAAGTATACTACCTAGTATAGTTATTGTTAAAATTGAAAACAATGAACTTTATTTTATTTTTTTCTACTTCTCATTTCATTTCCTATTTAGGGTTAGGGTTTATGCATGATGTCATGGTTACTACTGTTACAAACTAGTCACCTGGCACTAATGGTCACATAGTCACATGGTTATGAGAGAACATGATGGAATATTCTAAAACAATGATATAATATATATAACATATAGTTTTTAGAGTAGGCTAAATATAGTAGTAGCATAGACCATCTAGTGTAGTATAAAAGATAGACACTTTGTACTAAGAACTCCATCAAGTTCTCTTGTGTAAATCTTATACAAGGTTTTTCTCATTAACTAGCTCCAAGGTTTTTAAGTTATAATAGTTATCTAGGAATAGAGACTGCTAAGCAAGTTATTCTGGTTTATAATGATCCTTGGATATTAGAGATGAAAATACATAGAGTTAGCAAGAGTCCAGCAAGAACATCCAAGATAAAATAGAGGCAATTGATTTATATTAGAAAAGATTAGAGAGTGTAAATAAGAGAAAGATATTATCTGTAGGTTAAGGCAAATGTGGCCAGAATGGGATGTGATATAAAATATCAGAGTTGATGTTTGATGATATTTATACTTATATTTAATTATCAGACTAGAGAATATAGTATATCTACTAATTCTTATATACAAGTAGAATAAAAGGAAAACTCAGAGATTTTAGAGTACAGCTTTAAACCAAAAGTCTTATGTGTTATGACTTAAGGCTCTAAGTAGGATCAAAGAACAACTCTTGGTAACACAAGAGAACTCAATAGAGTTCCAAAGTACAATGTATCCTACTTATATATACTAGACTGATGGTCTGTGCAAACAAGTCTCTAGCCTACTTTAAAGGCCATGTATATTATATACTATTAACATGTAGTATAATATCATTACTCTAGAACCTTTCATATCTTTCTGTAATACATGATTATGTGACCATGTCATGTGACATTTGACTGATGTGTGACAATGTGTGATAGTAACATGTAACATCACACTAGACTTTAGTCAAAAAATAAAATAGAGTTTATAGTTCATAACTCTAATATCATGGAGGTCATAAGAGAACTTAATAAGAAGTCCCCAATGTATTATTACCATATTTATAAAGAAAGTACATAGTCTACACTAACAATAAATAACTCTACCCTAATATCTATGCATCAGCCATAAATGCACCATATGTATACTATGAGGTAAATATATTATAGACATGCATCTTGATATTATTCCTTCTAGTTCTTTTCATAATATTTTAGGCCTATGATATTATATCATATGACATGTCATGTAACTATAGTCACATGTCTCTTCATTATCCAAGAAATAAAAGAAAAATCAAATTAAGAAAAATAGATAAGAATAAAAAGAAAATAAAAAGAAAATATAAGAGTCCAAGTACACTATGACAACAGAGTAGAGATAGAAGAACTTCACTGTAGAAGACCAAGTTGGAAAAAAGTAAACTCTACTATAAAAGACTGAATACTCATAGAGTTTGGATAGAGATAAACATTGCTATGGAGGATAGATCATGGGATAACACTACTATTACCATAGAAGATAGGTTATTTTTGGGGTTGGACTTAGTATATGACAAGCTGAAGATCATTTACTATTTATGTTCAATATATGCTTTATTCATCTTTTAAGAGTCTTCTATAGACCTTAGTTTCCAAGATATGAACTATATCTAATATACTATCACATACTAGTCTGAGATTATCTATCATTTGCTCTAGATAACAACCAAATCTGACTTATATTCTCTTTTAGTATAAATCACTCTCTATTCCAATTATTGATTACTCTGTAGACAAACTCTTTCTATTTTAAAAATCTCCATAGACTTCCTAACAAGCCTCTTGGTAATCAATAGCCTAGAATAGTTATCTAGTTTCTCATTATCCTTAGAAGTTCAGTGCTTGTATTTCAAACCAGTAAATATATGGACTTCAGTTTAATAATCAACTTGAATTAAGTGCTATATTCTATTATTCTTCTGAACTCTGAATCTTTTCTTCTTGTCTTTCCAAATTACAACCATGTAGTAGTTGAGTTAGGTGCAATACATAAGCTGAAGCCAAGATTGTTATCCACATTACATCTTCTATATCAAATCATCTAGTCTATCTTCAAATAAGTATTCTAACTAGTCTAACTTTTATGTAATATCTATGAATTCATCCAACAAGTGTAAATTACCTCTAACAGTAAGTATTTTTTGCTACAATTATCAGACTGAAGAAAGTACAAAGTATTTACTTGTTATAGCAACCACTCGTCACTCAAGGATAAATGATCTCACAACGAGCAAAGCTCTCCAATAGGCTATTAAGTAAAGAGTGGGGGAATTACAAGAGAACTCGACAAGGAGCCCTCGCTGTATTGCTCTTCTATATATACTACTACATTATGGTCTGTGCTACAACAATATGTTTACCTCATGTCTATCCACCATGCTTCTGCCTTATGTCCTATTACTCATCCACATGTGTTTTCCTTAAGGCCACCATGCTTCCTACATGTGCCCTGATGTCATACCTTTAATCTCCACTGTACATGTGCACACCATGAGGAACCCATGTCCCTTAATGTCATTCCTAACCCTATCTCTAATCTAGACTCCTCTCGATCCTTCTAGACTGTTCTAAATTCTATCACATGACTTGGAAGTCATGTGCTCTCCATCTGTTGTAGACTAATAATTACTACTGTCCTATATCTGTCCTAACCCTAACCCTAGCAAAGTCTGTCCACACACTCGTCTTATAACATTACTAGTCTCAAATGCTAAGTACTAGTCTTTAGAATAATATAAGAAGACCTAACTTAGATATAAAGGAGTTATATTTTATGCCACTAATAACATTCTCAAACCCCACTGTTATCTGTTGTCAACCCTACAGAGTTTGATCAAGACACCTTTACTGCTTCTGTTCCCAAACTCTGTTGAGTGCTAGTATATGATTATTAGAGTTTCTAACTACCTGATACAATCGTTCTAAAGTTAGATCAACAATGTTCTGCTTAATAGTTAATCTAATTAGTATAGACTATCCTAATATTTAGGATAATTATCATCTTGTTTTGTTCTTTAGGTTTTCTCTAAAGGTAAGTTATGTATTATAAGTAATAGACTTAGGTTCTCCTTGGAGCTTGAATCACATGCTCTATACTTCTGCTACAGTCATTCTAATAGATAATTAAGTAGGGAATAATTATAGAAATATAAATATGTGACCAATGGTGGAAAAATCAAAGTAAATAAGAATTCTTGGATTGATACAAGCTATATCTGTTATAGAAGATAATTAAATACAGCTGTCTTGTGAGACTGTCTTTTATATTCATAAATTGTTAGATGTGGTTCACATCTCAGTAACTGAAGTTTACAGAAGACACTTAGAAGATGAATAATATATTTTACTTATCTATAATGTAAAAATGCAGAAGATGAATGACCTTTGGCTTTGGCTTATGTGCTGTGCCTCTGCTTGTCATACTGGTCATATATTTTAGGGGGTGTACTTAGAGAGATTATAAGAGATAATCCACCCAAAGATGGTGAGGTATGTCACTACCAACACTAGAAAGTGCTAGTTCTAGTTGATTTTCAGGATGAGGTTTACATAGTAACTATCTGACTTATATACTAATGTACCCTGCCTAAGATAGTATCTGGGGAAATGAGACTGTAAGCAATTATCAATTATCCTGGGTCTGGATGATCCTTGGATATTGAAATGGAGTTCCACAGAGTTGCTAGGAAGTCTAGTGAGGATATCTGAGGAGTGATTGAAATGAAATGAGATAGTTGATCTGCATCGGACGAGGTTTGAGGGCATGGATGAAGAAGGAGGACTATCCGTGATGTGGCTAGATTGGCATACGGCATATATGTAACTTTCTTTTTTTCAAGTTCGACATTTGTATACTATTACAAGCAATCCAGTGCTAAGATGTGGTCTGAATCATAAGAAAAGGCAATGGTGTAGCAGATATGTATGCGAAGTTTTTTTAGTCAAGTTTGATGGTACATAAGAAAAATAAATATAGCAATCAATGTTTCTTGGCCAGATCAACTGTTTGTCTGAAGCCTCTCAACGCAATATGAGCGGGCGCGCTACTTTCGTGTCCCTTTGTAGATGCGAACTACGTTCACTCGTCTCCTTTACTGAGCCTAGTGAGTATTAAAGCTGATTTCGAGGCGCATCTCTCCTAAATTGCGGGTTCTCTTGAATGGATACCCCTTTTGTTCTCCGTTTTGTAGCCCTGTATCGACGGTGCAATGGACAACGGACCCTCCCAAAATTTGGCCTGGAGTCCATCAGTACTCCGCGTCTTTTCCACCTCTCCCATCGACGGGGGGGATGGGTAAAAAATGATCAGCCAATACGCATCCCTGAGACTAAAGAAGAGAAGAAACTCAAAGAAAAAAAGCTCAAGGAAATTGGTCTGAAGGATAGTGCTATTCCTTACAAGAATGTATTTGTTCGCACCCCCCTGGGGTTGAGTGGGTCTCGCCTGTTGATGGATGTTATTGCAGAGTCTGAAAGTCTTAACGGCCGCGACAAAAGCGAGGCTCCTGGGAAGAGAATTCTGAAGCAGTACTACGTGCAACTCGTTGCCAACGAATCAGTGCCTATCGTAGCGATTATAGACTCCAAAGAGAAGTTTCAGAAGCAGAAGCAGGTCCAGGAGAGAGCCAAGAATAATGCCGCTCACCAAGTCAGGAAAGAGGTGCAATTAACCTGGGCTTCCTCTCAGGCCGATGTCGAGACGAAGCTGGAGAAGGTAGAAGAGGACGTAAAGAAGGGTTTCAAGGTCGATTTGGTGATTATGCCGAAGAAGAGCATGTGTCCACCAAATCGCAAAGACATGCAGCAGCGGGCGGATGACCTGGTTAGACACTTCTCAGAGATTGCAAAGGAGTGGAAGGCCCGAGACTACACGAAGACTACTGTTATCATCTATTTCCAGGGTGCCTCATCAACTGTAACAGTGGTTGACGAAGGAAGCAAGAAACCGAAAAAACAACTTCTTAAAGAGCAGAGGAGGCAAAAGGAAGAAGAGAGGGCGAGGAAGAAGAAAGACCTTGAGGAAAACTAAATTTCTGGATGATTCTATGGTTTATCTATATCTACATACTGGCTCTGTATCTCTTTACCTCTCTCGATTTATAGATGCTGATAAGAGTACGGCGACGAAGACGGAAGGGGTATAATTTTCGTGCAGAAACAGGGAGAGTATAAGGCGTAATATTTCTTGATTCTGAGTAAGCTATCGGATGTCTGTCGAGTTCAGGTAACTTGTAAGAGCCCTCCAATATACCAATGCCATCGGTTAGAAATAGGTGATGGAACCCGAGGGGAATGGAATAACCAGCATGGGTCATGTCGGCAACTACTTCCTCCAACAAGGGGACTCGACCTCGGTTGTCAACTACACCGGTCCTTGCATACTGACGGCGAATCGCAGCGTAGCGTTGTCTGGCCTCACGGATAGAGTAGCATTTCACAGGCAAATATTGGACAAGAAACTTCAAAAGTGCATTGTAAAAACGAGAGTCAAACCTTGTCATTGGAGATGGACCTTGGGACATAACATTCTTTGCTGCTCGATACAAAACCTCCACACGGCGGAAAAGGACAGATAGAACTTCAGTATTGGGGGTCATACGTCGCCGACATAATCTGTGTTCTACCCTGTATGCTTCCAGCATTTGTGTATACATAATAACAGGGACATGCCAGCGATGGCCTGTTGTCCTAGTCCGTTGGCTAGCACGGCTTGCCCAATTGATCAGTGCAAACAGCGTATGTGCCTCTCTCGAGATGCCTCCTTCAATCAGCGCCTGGAAGAAGACGCTGAGAACGTGAGGGCCGAGCTTCGTTGCATTGGCAACAGACTCATTCCACTTCTGCCTCATTGCCTTGTCAAGTTGTTCTCTTCGTCGTACGTGATGAAACTGGAAGAAAGGAAGAAGGAGGCGCATAACTTGAATCACAACTCTGGGCCGGCCACCAGATGCAAGAGTCGATAGATACGTTGAAAGAGCGAAAGGATCATGCAGCATTTGATTTAGAGTGAGATCTGAAGGTATTCGAACCTTGTCAATGAATTCTTTCAAAACGCGGAAGTTAGACGGAATAGATGGGGCCCTTATCATGATAGGGTCTTGGTCGACAATACCTGTACCATCCAAGCGTAAGTTTTGAACAAGACCGCTGACGTAATTGTTTTGTCCGTAAAGAGAGGAGGTTCGAAGCAGGATATTGAGAGTATCCTTATTTGTGGAGATGGGTGGTACCCGCTGGATGGTCATATGCTCAATGATCCGTTTGGCTAAGGCCGGAGATAATCGATGTCGGAGCGCATAGTGTATCAAGGCATTGTATGAATTCACAGTCATGGCAGGTTGCATACGAGCTTGGGGGTGAGAAGAGGTGAAGTTGAACGCTCGGATTAGTCGGACACCATTCCAGTAGTCGATACCGGTGCCTCGGAATGGGGTATATCTTAGAATGAAGGTGCGTTTCGGCCCAGCACAGTGGGTAGGGGGCTTTTGGGACAGATAGAGGAGAGTCCGGTGAAAATATTGATACGCGGGGACGTGCACCGCTCCTGTGGTTCCCTTCACCCAAATCCAATTATCTACCTTCGGGCAAGAATAGAGTGCTTTGACGAGGGTCTCCATTCGTGAAAAAGGAATCTGTCGGTTGTTTAGCAAATCTCCTAGCACAGCAAGTGCCTGAAGTGCCTGCTGAAAATCTGGATCATTTACATCGCGAGGAGTAGCTTCCTCAAGCTTCTTCTGGATGGGCAATAGAAGTTTGACTAGTGTGTCTGGCAGCGGTCGCAAGTCTTGAGTAGACACATGCTTCATATACAATGCTTTTGACGTCTCGAAAGACGACTTTCGCGATTCCTCCAGCTGGCAATATGTAGTCAAACTATTGGACCGTTGTTCCCAATCCTTAACCAAGAGGCCAAAGAGAAGTGAGGCAATAATTATCTCGCCATTGATCAAACAAAGTGTGATTAGGGTATTAAACATTGCACGCGTGCGCTTGCTCTCGCTCTGCCGTGCGGTAAGCCACAGCCGCAGGGCGAGCGCAGTGTTTGGATTCGATGGTTTGTGATGTTGCACAAAAAGCACATTTGAGTCACCAAGGAGTTTTTTCATATGACGCTTAATCCGAGCATCCCTTGTTTTACTAACAGCACTCTTGTCTGTCGCTGCTTTAGCAAGGCCATCTGTAATGCATTCGAGCGTTTTCCCGCGCACCCGGATATGACTTTTCATCAAGGAAATTGCAAAATGAGATGCTTGGTGAAATAACCCATGACGTACGAGACCGTGAATCAGGGCATGTGCAGGAAGTCGTGGGGAAACGCCTGGAGGGATAGTAGCCGGGAGTTTTTTGATAGACTGCCAAAATTTGAGTTGACATATTTCTTGAGGAAGGGCAGCGTAACGGACAGTATTGACAATAGTCATAGCACCCTCAAATTTATGTTCTTCGAGAGACATGTGGACAGCTTTGGTGACAGCTAATGTTAGACGTGAAGGCCGAACCAACTCAGGGGTTTGAGGAAGAAAAGAAGCAAAATCTGCAGAGGAACACTCTGAAAAGCCCATGGTTGCTGAGGTAAAATGACGAGGCATATTGACTGTGATTGTCGAGAGACATGAGAATTTTTTATGTGGGGTAATCCTGGACGCAAATGGCCTTGCGGGTGGAAAAAGGGTGTGGGTGCGCCCGAGGTTAGCTAATGAAGACCTGGCGATACTCTGCCAGATGCATTGCATGTAGTTCACATAACCTGAAAAAACATTTTAACACAACATTGTATCTCATCATTAATACGCACCCGGGATTTTCGTGGTTTGAACTTTGAAGAGATAAGGAGAAGGCCGGAAAACGCATCGATGCCTAACACGTGACACAAGGAAGAATTCTTTATATACCGCAACAAACCTAATACGCTGATAGGGTAGATACAGGAGTCCAGAAATATATATACGTGTGGTAGAGGGGTTTGGTTTGCGGCCCATGACATGAGTCACAATACAAGGAGGGTGGTGGATGAAAAAAAAGCATGGTAGTGAAACAAGGAGGCCTCAACATTCAGATTCAGGTCTCCCATTCAATCAGACAGGTCCATCCCCTACGCTGGCAAGCCACGGAAACTCGGTACATACGCGAAGCGTTATAGTACTACAGTCACTTCTCCCCCGCGATATATCTCATTGTTCCCCAGTCCTACGAGTGACCCAAACTCGATCATCGGTGCGCCGCAGTTCTATGGGAAAGTCAGGTGTTGATATTTAAAGGTGGTTGTTTCACAGATAGAAGGCGGTCGGAATTGAGACTACAGATAAGTTGACATAATAAGTGTTAGCGTAATTCAGTGTCGACTTCTTGTACAGAACCGTGGGAAAACGAGCGCCTGACGTTACCCAGGATTTGCAAGACGTTTGTATTGCAGTGGTCATCTTCAGGATCCAGGACCAACGAAGAAATTTGCTTTTATCTGTTGATTCGTGATAATTCAGTCAATTATGAGCTACCGACAAGGAGGCTACCGCAGGCGCTACAGAGGTGAGATGGCGGACACCAGCCACGACCTGGTTGGATTGAGGCAATAATGACCGAAATTTTTGTGTAGACGATTATGATGACCGCAGACGTGAGCTTGTCGAAACCCCGGAGGACAAGTTGCAGACCGCAATTATCAAGTTCGGTGAAGTGGTATGCCACTTCTTCCTTGATCTGACCAGCGCCTCACATGAACGCTAGGATGCTCAAGTGGAGCTGCCTCGGCTAGAGAAACAGATCCGTGAATACCAACCCTTGAATGTTTCAAAAATTTCCGAGGCTTTCAGAACAAGGTATTCTAGTTTCATTTTCATATCTTCTGTTCTCTACTGATGGCTGGGTTAAGTGTAACCGAGCAGCCATATAAAATTCCATTTTATACCGCTCTTCTGCGCAGTCTATATAATACACCTGATTTAGCACAGTCTGGCAAGTTTGTACTGGGTCGACTAATATTGGAAGACTTCTGGAAAGGCTTTCAAGGGTATTTGGATAAAGTAGCATGGCGAGAAACGCGTCTATGTGTAAGTCTTACATCTCTCCTTCTGAATGTACAAAGCTGACTCTCCCATAGATACAATTTTTCGCCCATTTGACCGTTGCAGGTCTCATTTCGCCTGAATCCATGATTTCTCTGCTCCAATCTTTCGTTGCTGTGTTAGATGAGTTCGGCGTCTCTCATGGTCGTGCTAAGAAAGCGGCATTGGCCGCTGGCGAAGGTCTCATTATCGTGAGCCAATGCTACGATACCGGCATTCTCTTGTTCAATCCTTGTTCAGGCAGGGTCGGTTCTCAAGGCGTACTCTTCCTCAAGCGTTGATGATATGATTACCGCAATTCAAGCTTATAGCGATTCAATGATTAGTGCAAAATGGCTTGTAGCCCTCAATAGCAGGGTCTCCAATGATCTAGTCATTCCAGAAAGCGCAAATGAAGTAGGTGTTTCATAGTATCAACCTTCCAGCTGTCATCGAGATCTCCTTTTCTAGGTGCTCGACAGTCTCCTGGCTGCTTTAAATACGCTCAACGAGAGTGACTTTGCAGGAACTGTTGACTGTATTCCACAGCCATATCTTCATGAGGCCATTGATATTACAATATCCAAATACGATCTACCCTCGGTGTTAGTACCCCCGGAGATCATCGAGGTCGAAGGTATCACCTCCGAAACAGGGAGTGAAACTCAGATCAAAAAAGAAGAATGGCCTGAATACTATTTCCGTGTCTTCACAGGCGAAGTGGGTTCCTAAATTTACTTCAGTCTTGAGCAATCCGTTGATCATCCACCGAGGTGTCACCGGACCCAAACACGCCTGCCGGTTACATCATCCGTAGTGCTCTTATTGACACAATTGACATATTTGAAATCAACCGCAAAGAATGTGCGCGCCTTTTATTGGAATATCCTAAATGGAATCTTCCGGGCACATTTAAACCGAAACCTGGCTCGACGGTAGAGCATGAACCTGTCCAAAACAAGGATTGGCAACTCGAAAGCACTGTTCTTGAAGCAAGTTGCTGGGTTTCACTCTTTTCCATCCAGTATTGACTTATCCTGGGAGACAGACTATCCTTGGTGCTTACCTGGTTTTGCCAGAGTCTTCGCAGAAGTCAATATATTATATCAGCCTCATCACGGAATTATGCAAGCTGTCGCCCTCTACTGTCGGACCTGCTGTCGGAAAATCAATACGGAAACTATATGCTGCTCTTTCCGAGTCGTTGGATGTCGAAGTCGCGCGTAGGTTCGCAGAATGGTTCGCCGTACACATGAGTAATTTTGGTTTTCAATGGGTTTGGAAGGAATGGTGAGTCTGCTCGCTGGCATTGACTTTCTACTCACTGACTCCTGCTACAGGGTTCCAGACCTATCACTCGCCGTCCAGCACCCCAAACGTGCTTTCATTCGCCGAGTCGTTGAGTTCGAAATTCGGCTTGCTTACCATGAACGCATATTCAAAACACTCCCTCCGCCAATGCAAGAACCTGATGCTTTTGTCATATCCGAACAGGCACCTGTGCCTGCGTTTGAGTATGAAGACCCATGTAAGTTGATCAGAAACATTTTCAGACCTAACTAGAACTGTGATCGACAGCACATTCCCATTACGAAGCTGCTCAGTCAGTCCTTGATTTATTCCAAGGGAGGGCAAATGCCGAGGAAATCATTGCCTATCTCGATACGCTCAAGAGTCAGCTCAAGGGTTTAGACGATGGCCGGACAAACGTTGATAGTCTCATGCGGTCCATAGCTGTTCAATCCCTCCTCAACATTGGTTCTCGTTCCTTTTCGCATCTTCTCAACGGCATTGAACGATATCTCGCCCTCCTTCGTTATCTGGCTAGTGCAGGCGTCTCCAGTGCCGGAGGACACGGCAATACAGAAGCCAAAAATGATATCTTGACCGCTGTTGCGTCATTCTGGCGGCACAATCGACAGATGGTTGGCATCGTCTTCGATAAATTGATGCAATATCAGATTGTCGATCCTACTGATGTTATTGGATGGACTTTCCTGAATGGTTCGGTCGTTGGACAATTGAGGGAGATCGAAAAGCCGTTGAATTTGAGTGCGTTCGAGTGGGACTTGCTCAAGGCAGCATTAGATAAAGCGAATGGGAGAGTTGTGATCGCCAGGAGGAAGATTGCTACACTGAGAAAGGAAGATGACGATGCTCGGGCGAAAGCAAAAGCAAGTCAAGAAATGGAAGTCGATGGAAATGCAAAGCATGCCGGTAAGTACGAGAATCAGAAATCAGAAGCGACTTCTAAGACCCCATTCTTCTGCTTCGTTTCCTGCTTGGTAATATCTTGATACTTCTGCTCAATGTTCTCCGGGCGTACTCGTTTCGATATTCGATATCAGATGAATTAGAGAATATAGCGCTCGAGACAGCACTCAAGGCTTCGGAATCCCTCGTTCGCGAACAGAAGGCAGCATTATCGCGTACACTTGGAGGATTTATGTCTTGCTTGACACCTTCGTTAGATGATTCGAATCCTAATTCTCACTCAAGAAATGTGATCGGCGAAGAAGCTTGGCAAAATCGCGACGCTTGGGGCCGGGATGAATGGAATACTTGGGAGACTTGGGGTTGGTATCGTCAATTTGTCAGAGCAGTGAGTGGCGCTGTTCCTTTTTCTTTTGTCGTTCCCTTTCTTTTTGGTATGCTGGGATCGGAGTTGCTTGTTGTGTCTCACGCGCTATCTCTAGTATGCACCCTATTTGCGCAAATACACGAATACGCTAGAGACAGTGTCGTTTGTGCGGCTCGGTGGTTTGGACGGTCCAGCCGTAAACCTTTTCAAGAAACTATGGTATATTGCCACTGGGCAAGAATAGATTTCGCGACTATGTCAATCCTCTTTGCTACTCCCTGTGCCTTAACTATCAATAGACTATTTTTACTTACCGGCCGTACAAAATGAAATTAGGCTCTGATGAATGTGGTATTTGATAACAGCGTAACATACATGGATATCATAGGTAGCATGATAGGTGTACGTGGATTGAGATGAGTCGAAAATTTCGATTTGAAACGAGAAAGTAAGATGTGTTAAATTGCCATTTTTGGCGCAGCAGTACGACTCTTCAGTCACCATTGTACCCAGTTGAACAGCATCGGAAGGGATGGTTTCAGTTGAGGTGGATTCTTGAAAAGAGTGGCTTCTGACATAGGAGTCAGGATGCAGGCAAATTTTGTTCGGCTGAGACGCAGTGGGAAGAGTCTGGTAACAGTTTGGGTCAAGCCTCGTCTGCCGGCGACTTGTTGAATTTGAATGACTTCAGTGTTATCTTCGGTGTGAGCGTGCTCGTCTTGGAGATCGGAAACAAAGGAGGAGTTACTCGTAGCCTTGGGTAGGAATTAGATGTTTTTTGTGAGAGTATCAGGAACACATACAGCAATTTGGGCTTGACAGAAGGATGACTGGAGAGCAGTAGAAATGAGCCTGGTGGGTTGAGGCCCAACATCGTTGGAAGGAATCCTAAAAAGCAGCAACATGCAGTGTGGACAACTGGCAGCCTATGTAACTGGGCACCACTCACTTTACTAGGGCTATAACGAGCACTAGTGTACCTTTATACTACTTATTACTAATCTCTTATTGGGTAGCTGCATGAAGACATGTCATATGAAGAGCAGATGGATGACACCATAGAGCGAAATCACTTCAACAAACATGACCGAGCAGGTGTAGAGCTGAAACACGCGGAAGCGACGGACCTGTCCAATACGTGATAGATATGAAAATGCTTCCACGACGGCGGTGTCTGCAGTTGATAAAGATGATGTGATTATTGAACGACATGTAATATCGTGGTGAGCGGCAACACGCTCTTACTCCTCGAGCTCTCTGACTCGTTGCTCCCAAGCTTCCTCTATTTCGAGTAACAGATGTTTAGTTATGAGCGCACCTTTTCAGGACCGGCGGCCAAGAGAGATGTGGATCTTGGCTTATGTAATGATCACATTGCGGACCCGACAGGTTCTTGTCTTTGCTTCTCCATGCCTTCCACACCAGAGACCATAGCAGGTCCTGTTCCCTTGACAAGCCCAGAGGGTCCGAGCGAGGGAATGATCTCTGAAGGGTTTTCTGCCCCGATGCAGTCAATTGTCAAGCCATTGACGCCCGAGGCTCTTGCTACATTCAAGACTGCACAAGAAAAAGCCGGGATTGTGTACATATCTCGGATCCCTCCCGGAATGCGGCCAACCAAGGTACGTCATCTGATGAGCGCCTACGGAGAGGTGGGGCGTGTGTACTTGCAGCAGGAAGGTACGGTCGAGATACTGATTCAAATTGAACTGGCTTCATGGTTGTTCTGCAGATGCGAAACGGGCGTACCTGAGGAAGAAATTTACAACGACAAAAAAGCCGCACTTTACGGAGGGATGGATTGAGTTCAAGGACAAAAAGATTGCGCGGAGCGTGGCAGACATGCTCAATGCTCAGCCAATCGGCGGGAAAAAAGGGACACGGTGGAGAGACGATGTGTGGACCATGAAGTATCTGCCCAAGTTCAAGTGGAGCATGTTGGCTGAGCAAGTGGGTAAGTGAGGCCAAAAACGATGATTTTGGAAGAAACAAATAATGATGCTGCTGTCTAGCGCACGAGGCACAGATACACCGAGCTAAACTACGGGTCGAGCTGTCGCAGTCACGCACGGAGCAGCAGGAGTACTTACACAATGTCGAGCTTGCTAGAGTGCTGGAGAAACGAGCCGAAAAGGGAGACTTCCGCCCCCGAGAACGGACGCTGAAGCGGCGTGCAGATGAGATCCCGGGCCAGAAAAGACCCAAGGACTCGAAATTGGAGGGTGTGCTGGGAAATATCTTTTGATAAATATATTATATTTTTGATAAATCATCAGAGAAAATGACGCACGGGCCGTGGGAGTCGGAGTTTGAAATTGGTGGACTGAGAAACGCACAAGAGGTCTTGGTCTTGGTCACGACCACTGTTGAGCCGTGTCGAACAAGGGCCAATTTGTGCTCGTCGTGATCCTCAGAGGTCTGTGCTTCACTATGCTCGACCTCTTCTCTCCAGCCTCTGATTTCTATTTCTCTGTCTCTTTCTTGGCCTTCTAAGATGTCCTGGTCTTCCTCGCACCCTCCCCCCCCTGGACGCTCCCGCTCCCGCTCCCCTCGCCCTTCTTATCCTCCCAGATCATCCTACCCGGACCATTCTTATCCAGGAGATGCTTATAGTCGGGACTGGGATGGCTATGACCGCGAGCGATGGTCTTCCTACGACCGTGACAGAACTTCATATGACTATTCTCGACGCCGAAGCCGGAGCCCTCCCTCAGACGAAAGTGCGTACATCTATCAGAAAAACTCTTTTTAGTCTTCACAACCAATTCCAGGCAGAAAACGCCGACGTTCCATCTCTCCCTATGACCGTGACAGGGACCGATACGATCCGCGTCCACGTTACAATGACGATTACGGTTTGAAACTTGTCAACTTTTTTGTTCTCGTTTAGATGGCTCACACTATTTCGTGTTTCAGATACCCACTCACGCGGCTATGGATACTCTTCGTCTCCACGTAGAGGCCCAGCCGGCCCCTATCAGTCGTCGCGACGGCCGCCCTCTGATCCCCATACGTTTGAATTTCCTGCGACCCTTAAGCAGTATGCGGAATGGTTCCGTTTTTTCCATCCCCAGGAAGCTTTTGAAGAGGATAACGCTGACAAAGTCGCCGAGCAAGAAGCAGGTGATGGTTCTAAACCTCGAAATGGGATCCGGAGTAAATGGGAAAAGTATAAAAAAGAATTTGCTGCTAATCAGGTTAGCGTCCTTTCTCTCACCTTCTCGCTCTTGCCCATGTTTCTATACTTCCGTCGGAGCATCATGACTGAATCTCCTTTGTTGCTGTACATTAGCTTCAAACTATGTTTGAGCATCATAGGAAATCTCCGTGGTTTGCCGAAAAGTATGATCCTAAATTCCAAAATCTCCGCTTACAGGTGCGGAAGGAGGGTTGGAAAGGTCGTATTAATACTTTTCTTGATGACCTCGAGTCTGGCAAGTTCGACCCAGATTTGAATGAAACTGAGCCAGAACCACCGTCACCTGCAAACGACACTTCACCTATTAACGAGATTGCCGCCGAGACTAATGGTGTTGCTGAGGAAAGCAAACCATCTGGTGGCGATGATGAAATGCAGTTCACTGTTGAAATTGACGAAGAGGTGGTCGATCCTGATGTTAGCAGAGTGGAGACCAATGGTAAACATTTGTCGGATAACAAACGTAGTAACCGCGGGATGGAAATTTCTGTTCCGCCTGAGGGCAATCAGGTCATGATCCGCACCATTCCACCTGATATTGGCCGTGTCAAACTCGAGGAGGTTTGTGTCCGCCCTTTCCTTTTTTGGTGTCTGACTCAACAGCTTTTCTCAGGTCTGCACAAAGATTCCCGGTTTTGTGTACCTTGCTCTTGGTGATCCTCTGCAAAAGCGCAATTTCTATCGTGCAGGCTGGATACGTTTCCAGGATGATACGGACATGAGCTCGGTTGTCGCTGAACTCGGAGACAAAAAGGTATGTCAATTTCAGCTGCCAATAACGTGTTCTATCCTTAGTGT
>Ga0157357_1000466_pt1 | contig 17446 bp, 24 predicted proteins | sample AttcapACBM1_FD_111485 | JGI IMG/M metagenome (GOLD analysis project Ga0157357, IMG submission 111485) | Fungus gardens microbial communities from leaf cutter ant in Botucatu, State of Sao Paulo, Brazil - Atta capiguara ACBM1 | ecosystem: Host-associated > Fungi > Mycelium > Unclassified ... | reverse complement strand
TCACACAATGTGTGGTCAAACACAGGTTATATAAAAAGCGAGGGCGCGGGCGAGAGGACTAAGAATTCAACCCTACTATGAACTCACACAACAAAACCCTCGAGTCAGCTGATGCTCTTGTTGCCATCCGTGCTGCTCACTACTCACGTTTGGCAGAACTCAGCTACTCGACAATGCAGCATCATGCCAGGTCACATCTGATTGGGGAGAATTCAGGAGTTGCTGAAAACGGCTATGAACAAGTTGTCGACAACAAATGTATTGGAAGACAGGCTTTTCTTCTAGACGAACCATGCTATGCAGATGATGGGAAACTACTTCGTCTGCCCCTGGACGACATCAAATGTCAAAGTAACTCACGAGAGGAGAGCATGCCTCGGAATGCTCTGGACGACGGAAGACTATCTACGTGCGGCTGGGGACTCCCAGAATGGAAGGACTTGGAAGATTGGCCTAAACCCCGAGCAGGTCAAGGCGCATGGCTAGAACTAATGCCAGTATCTAGATTGACGGCAATGGGGAATGACGAAGCTATGAATACGCAAGCGGTGGCTTCACAGGAGCAAACACTCGTGGGAGAACCAGAAGCACTATTAGAGGAGATGTATCAACAGTACATCAATGAAGCACAGTGCTGTTAGCTAGGAGAATAGAGTCAGAGTCAATGGTAGATAGCCTAGGAGTCTTGGCTCCTTTCGTCAAGTACTTGTAGATATATATATATATTTGCATTAGGGTGACGACCGTGCGTAAGCCGCATGGTCCAGACATAAAAGTCGAGACCTGCGGACAGAAGGGGGGTCACAATGGCGATACCGAAGCGCAAAAACCGCAGCCGGAGCCAGTTGTCCTGGGTGGATTATGATTCTCAAAATTCGGGTTGTCTGCTGATGCCGAATTATGTAGTCCCTGTTGTTGCCCAAGCCTAAATTGGACATAGTGTATGCTACAGCTGCAGCCAAACAGGACCAACGCATCAATCAGCCGACTTCTTTCCTGCCCCCCATTGACCTCAACTTAAAAGTATTTTTTTTGCCGTCCCTCTTTTCTCCCTCCCTTACGTTCCTCTAGATGTCGGATCCATACGTCTCTGCCCAGGACGTCAATGTAAACCACAATGGCTTTCCTCATGGCTCAGATGTTTCTTTCGGCCAGGCGCCCACCGTCCCCATAATCCGCAAAAAGCTCATGGGCTATGTTGGCTTTGCCAACCTCCCCAACCAGGTTCACCGTAAGAGTGTCCGCAAAGGCTTCCAATTCACTGCCATGGTCGTTGGTCCGTGTTTTTTCCCTTTGTTTTGAGGGTCTTACGTCTTAGCAACAAGCCATTTCCGCGCGTTGCCACGCGTACTAGGCGAGTCTGGCCTCGGCAAATCTACCCTTATCAACACACTTTTCAGTACTACTTTATATCCACCCAAGGTGCCTCTGGCCCCAGCCGAAGAGAGGCCCAAAACAGTCGCTATCGAGAGTATTGGTGCTGGTACGTCTATATTTATCCATCCAGTTCATGGCCACGTATCCTCAATTTACGTATAGATATCGAGGAAAGCGGTGTTCGTTTGCATTTGACCGTTGTCGATACCCCTGGATTCGGTGACTTCGTCAACAATGATGACAGGTGACGTGGTCGTTTTACCCTTGTTCTTCTACCTACCATCTTGACACATGTTTCTGCGTATCCCAGCTGGAGGCCCATTGTGGAGAATATTGAGTCCCGTTTTGACTCATATCTAGAACAAGAGAACCGCGTTAATAGGAGCAAGATCGCTGACAACCGTATCCACGCGTGCTTGTACTTCATTCAAGCTACTGGCCATTCGTAAGTGCTGTTCTTTTTCCAGGCGATCTGTTTACATGACCTTATGGAACGTAGTTTAAAGCAGCTTGACATTGAAGTTATGCGCCGGTTACACACCAAGGTCAACCTGATTCCTATAATCGCAAAGGCCGATACTCTCACGGATGTTGAAGTACTTCAATTCAAGCAACGTGTTCGTGATGAGTTCATTTACCTTCATTTATCACACTATTTATACTTTGCACAGGTCCTTTCCGATATTGCTTATCACAACATCCAAATTTTCCAAGCGCCCACTTATGAAAATGAAGATGAGGAAACTATCGCTGAAGCCGAGGAAATTGCCGGCAAAATTCCATTTGCCGTTGTTGGTTCTGATCGTTTTATTGATACTGCTGATGGTCGTTCTGTCCGTGGTCGTGCGTACCCGTGGGGTATTGTCGAGGTTGACAACGAGGAGCACTGTGATTTTGTCAAGCTCCGCCAGATGCTTGTCAGGACCTACATGGAGGAATTGCGTGAGTATACTAATGATGTGCTCTATGAGAACTGGAGAACAGAGAAACTTTTGAGTATGGGCGTTGCTCAGGATTCTTCCGTGTTCAAAGAGATCAAGTATGTCTTCATTGTATCAGCCACACGAATTCTTATGCTGCTTTACTTTTAGCCCTGCTGCTAGACTACAGGAAGAGCGCGTCATGCATGAAGCCAAGCTTTCCAAGATGGAAGCTGAGATGAAAATGGTATTCCAGCAGAAGGTGCAGGAGAAGGAAGCCAAGCTTAAGCAATCCGAGGAGGAGCTCTATGCTCGTCATAAAGAGATGAGGGATGCTCTTGAGAAGCAGCGTGCTGATCTTGAGGAAAAGAAGAGGAGGCTCGAAAGCGGCCGGCCATTGACGCCCGAGAAGGGATCCGTAAGCCTCCTAATCTTCATCTTCACCTTGACGATTACCGATAATTTGTCCGACAGACTCAAAGGAAGAAGGGCTTCCTCCGCACGTGAAATGATAGCCGCTTGACCTGCGCCTCGTCCTTTTCTTCGCCGTGGACCTTTAGTGTTGACATTTCCTGTGCACCTATTTCGCAAGGCTGTTGTCTTCATTGTATATCATTGGCTATATTATCTTTTCTGTCCACCTCGTCTTGATTCCCCGTGAACAATATCACGCTCATTATTATGGATATCCCTCTTCTTTGCTATCCCACTTTTTAGTACTTTCTCCCAATTATCTTTTTGTTATTGGAGTTGTCATAGGTTGGGTCCTCCTAGTGATAACAATATACCTTGGTCTATAGCGCCTGGAAGGAATCTTGATGAGATCGATTAGCGTGGCCCAACAGATGTACACAACAGTGGTTTTGTGTTTTGTATATCTCATTTGAATCCTTTCAACCTTTCAACCTTTCAACTCCACTTTTGTCATGGCCGATGTTCAAGCAGTGATATCCGCTCTACAAGTCTTCAATGGTGCACCTGACAAAGCCTCACTGGAAGCGGCAAGCACCTGGCTCCAGGATTTCCAGCATTCTGTAAATTATCTCTCGCCTTGGACAAATCACGACCAGCACGTCTGACTGTCTCAATACGCTCTCTCTGTGCCAGTCTGAGGCATGGGCGACCTGCAATGTCCTCCTCCTCTCGCCTGACACTCCAGAACCAGCGAAGTTATTTGCTGCTCAAACCTTTCGCGCTAAGGTTCGTCGTTGGCGCTTTCGTTAAGGGGAGCTACAGATTTTGATATATGATGTTCTGATTGGCCGTTTAAATCTAACAGGTGACTTACGACCTTGACCAAGTTGCTTCAACGGAACTATCTGTATTGCGTGATACGCTTGTACACGCTTTGCAGACGTACCATACTGGGCCCCGTACTGTTATTGTGCAATTGTGCTTGAGCCTCGCTTGTTTGGCATTGCAGCTTCCGACTTGGGAAAATCCTGTGCAAGATATGATCGACTCGTTTGGAAGTAATCCAGCAGCAGTGCCAGCACTACTGCAGTTTCTGACGTTGCTCCCGGAGGAAATAGATTCAAATACGAGAATCCCTGTTACGGTGAGCTATTTCACACGGGTTGTTCCTAAAATTGAGATCTGCAACTACGACTATCTGTTAAAAGGATGAGGAATATCGTGACAGAGCTGGAGTAATTCTGACACGGAATGTATTGAAAGTAATGGGCACATTGTCAATGTATATCGAGGCTACTGGTATGTCACTTATACTACATACCTGCATACTACTACATTAACAATGTAACGCCCAGGGGTGACAAATGCCATCAGAAAACAGATACTCGACTGCGTCAAAAGCTGGTTAAGTGCGGGAGAGTTTCCTCCACATACTCTTGTCAATACCCCCCTCGTCAAATCAGCCTTCGAAGCACTAGATGTCGAAGAACTATTTGATTCCGGCATTGAGGTTTTGTGCGAGCTCGTTCATGAAACTCAGGAGATTCATGAGAACATCGAAACTATTGGGGTCGTTTTGCCCCAAATCATCAATCTCAAGCCAAGAATCAAAAGGGACTGGGGTGACGAGGACACAATTAGAGGATATGCGCGTTTATTCTCGGAGGCGGGTGAAACGTATAGGACATTACTTGTGGACGACCCGAAGACGTATTACCCTCTTATCGATGCGATTGGAGAATGCTCGGGGTACCCTGACCTCGACGTTGTCCCAATCACATTTCCGTTTTGGATGCGTTTGGCAGGCATATTAGGGAAGAAGGCCACGATCTTGCCCCTCTTTCAGACCACTTTCGAAACTTTGATGGGTGTCATCATAAAGCATCTCCATTTCCCCACCGATATGTCAACATTCACAGGACAAGAGGCAGATAACTTCCGCTCATTTCGACATGTCATGGGCGATACACTGAAAGACTGCTGTGCTGTTTTACGAACAAACAACTGTTTATTGGCGGCGTATGAGATGATAACCTCTGCGCTTGCAAAGGGGCCCAATTTCGTGACTTGGCAAGAAATCGAAGCTCCTCTCTTTGCTATGCGCTCCATGGGGGCAGAGATTGACAATGGAGATGAAGTTGCGGTGCCAAAGATTTTAGATCTAATCCCGCAACTTCCGAGCCATCCACGAGTACAGTATGCCGCGCTGCTTATCATTGCGCGATACACTGAGTGGATCAATTTTCATCCAAATTATATACAACCACAGTTGCAATATGTCTCCGCTGGGTTTGACAACTCTGATGTTGAGGTGAATGCCGCTGCTGGACAAGCGCTCAAATATCTTTGCCAAGACTGCAAGCAGGTGGGTGATCTGTTCTCGTAATGCACAGTCAGCTCATTTTCGCCAATTGGTAGCATCTCAGGAATTTCTTGCCTACCCTACACGATTTCATCAAGACTACTGGCCCAAAGTTGATCCCGGACGATCTCCGTCAAGTTTACGAAGCTATCGCACATGTTATTTCTGCAATGCCCATAGAGCAAGCAGCGGAATCATTGCGCACATTCTCATTCGATATCCTATCGTTTATTCATGGTGTAACCGTGAAATCAAACCCCTCGAAGGAGGAGATCGATAAAGCAGGCAGTGAGCAACATCTTCAATGACCCAAATTTTGATGCTAAAATTGCTTAGATGCTCTTGAAAACCTGGAGACGATGTTATTTGTTATTCGAAGCTTTGGAGAAGAGATGCCAACAGCGTGCCATAGCAGCTGTGCAGATGCCTGGCTAGTCTTTGATAACTTCCTTCTCAAATACGGGTCGAATTATGACCTTGCGGAGCGAACTACGCGGGTGATCAGACATGGTATCACATTGTTCGGGATTACAGGACTATCTATGGCTCCTTCAATAGCAACAAGGATGTCACAGGCTTTTGATGCGACTGGTATTCCTGCCTACGTTTGGATCGGTGGAAAAATTGTAGCGAGGTACGGAGAAGAGAAGCAGAATGTGGAATTGCAGACGGCAATCCGTGGAATGTATGAACATGTATCGAAAAAGGCCGTTACCTTGTTATCGTTGAAGTCACCAGGAGAGATACCAGACGGTGAGCGTGATATTTGACTTCTCCCAACATCACTGCTCACTAGAATCCAGTCATTCAGGATTTTGTACAGATGCTTCTACAGATGATTGATGTGAACCCCGAAATTTTCTTCAATCCCAACATCTTCCCTTCGGTCTTTGGCACGTCTCTAGCTGGTTTGATTGTCGTTCATAGCGACGTCGTGTTTGCCACCCTAGAGTTGTTCCGTGCCATTGTGATGCATGATTGCTTACGCCCAAATGCTCAAGGGGAAGAATACACACAATGGGCGAATGTCATTCAAGGAGTGGTCCGTGAGCAAGGATATTCTCTTACAGGATATCTTTTGAGTGGGATGATTGGAGATTTCCCAGAAGATGCCATCACAAATGTGGTGTCGATTTTCCGTGTCTTGACGACAATGTTCCCAAACGATATGCTCGCATGGCTCCCAGGTGTTCTGCAGCAACTACCCGCTACGTCTGCTCCCACTGTAGCAAAATCTCAGTTTCTTGTGAACCTCACTAGGTACGCTGTCTTGTTCTCCCGTGATTGTGGATACCTAATACGCGTATTACAGTGCCGTCAACGAGAGAAACTATGATCAAGTTAAATATGCCATAACCAATTTTAACAGGGTGTCACGAAAAGTCCGTGACAGAAGACGTATGGATACTAGTATTGCTCTTTAGGAGTATGGTATGTACACTCATTAATGAACAAGATGAGAATTCATGTCTTGTTACTCAGAAGGATCGGGGAGAACAGCCTATATAGGTACATAGCTGGTTATCCCTTCGTTAGATTGTGAATAAGAACAGGTTTCGCATCTTGGCGGAGCGTGGAGAAAATCATGTGAGGGATTTTGACAAATGGGTGATGTTAGGACGTTTGCAAACGTTCCTCGGTAATTGTGACAAAGATTCTTTGGTCGCGTTTCGTCTCTACTATGCTCCGCCATGCTGGCCAGTCCTTTGTATATACCGGTATCTATGGCCATTGGCGTTGTTTATTATTTCTCCATAAACCCGTCACCTCATTTCTATAAACAGGACGCCGGGCGTTCTCCTCGTCCACTTCGAGAAGAAGCTACGAGGATACCATTAAGAACCTGCTAATTCACAAGGATACCAAGGTCCTATGCCAAGGTCTCACCGGAAAAACGGTGCGTGCCCATTTGTATGTAACCCTTCAGACCGAGCTCAAATGCTCTTTGTTGGGTTCTGTGCGAGTAGGGGACTTTTCATGTTAAGGAAGCTCTGGCGTATGGTACCAAAATGGTCGGAGGTGTCTCACCAAGGAAGGCTGGCCAGACGCATTTAGGTCTCCCAATTTTTGGCAGTGTTCGTGAGGTATGTTGGTCCTGCATTCTTCTGTATAGATGTTAGGAAGTTGAGGTCCTCGGTTACTTGGTTATAGGCTGTGAAAGAGACGCAACCTGACGCGTCCATCCTTTACGTACCGCCGCCTACTGCTGGGGATGCTATTATTGAAGCTATCGAAAATGAAATTCCATTGATCGTTTGCATTACGGAAGGTATTCCGCAGTCCGACGAGATTCGGGTAGGTCCCGACCTAATTCAGCTTTTTTATGAATTCTGATTGTATTGGGATATCTTTGTAGATCATGAACGCTCTCAAAAGTCAATCGAAATCTAGGCTAGTTGGACCCAACTGTCCGGGAAGTGAGTATAGATATAACAGTTGATAGTTTTGCTCCTGCAACTTTTCCTCTTCAGTCATTAACCCTCTTGGTTGCAAGATGGGCATTCAGCCTGGTCACATCCACAGACCCGGAAAAATTGGTGCGTTATCTTTATCCAACCCGTTCTGTTCCGACTGGAATCTGTGGCACTCCAGGTATCGTATCTCGCTCTGGAACTCTAACCTACGAAGCTGTCGCTCAAACAACTGGTGTCGGGCTTGGTCAGTCCTTGTGTATTGGCATCGGTGGTGACCCGTTCCCTGGCACTCAGCATATCGATGTCATCAAGGTCTTCCTTGAAGATCCCAATACTGAGGGTGGGTTGTCAGATCGTTCGAAATCATACCGGTTTTGATGCATCAAGGACAGGTATCGTCATCATCGGTGAGATTGGTGGCTCTATGGAGGAGGAAGCTGCCGAATATATTGCGGAACACAACAAGAAACTCGCGAAGCCCAAACCTATCGTAGGTTTCATTGCCGGCCGTACTGCTCCCCCGGGACGTCGCATGGGACATGCCGGTGCTATCATTGCCGGTGGAAAGGGAGGTGCAGGAGATAAAGTCAAGGCCCTTGAAATTGCTGGAGTACACGTCACGGATAGCCCCGCCAAGATTGGTTCGGAGATGCTAGAGGTATATTTTTCAACATGATCTGGTAACTTGACACGTTGATCTGATATGTTGTTTAACCCAGTTGATGCGGGCCGCCCGTCTGGTATAGAGAGTTTTTGGTTTCATTGGATTTGGTTATCTCTACCTCATCCTTGGATGTATAATCATAATATAGACTTTGGCAGTGAGTATCTGGTGATACAGTCGGCTGTCCGCCTTGATAGATCTCCGTCATGGTTTCTCCGTCATGGTTTAGACTGCCGTAGTCTGGAGCTATTAGTAATCAGTTTTGAACTGGACCATTGTACTATGTTATTCAGCATGAATGGTCTAGTTGATGAGCTTATTGTAGCAAGAATGCAATGTGTTCGAATGTTTATCTTTGTGATTTACTGGTTACTCCTACCCATTTTCAAGATGCCATCTTCAACTTTCGATGCAGCAGTAACATATCTTTCGAATGCTTCATCTTTGAACAAGATATCGAATACCTTGAAACTTGAGGTTGATTAACACTCATTGATCCATGGCTTGAACCTGATCAAATCTTTATTTTGCTTGCTTGTCTTCTGGACCGTGGATCCCTCATTCATTCATTCATTTAGTTGTACGGACTCTTCAAGACTGTGAGTGTTGGATTGAGTCCAACCACGTCTCGGCCATCGATATTCGACATAACTGGAAGAGCAAAGTGGGATGCTTGGAGTAGAATTGGAAAGGAGTACTCGGATGTTGAATGTGCTGAAGCCCGCTATCTAGAACTAGCCAAGGAGCTCGGTTGGGATGGGACTGAGCAATCAAGTGTACCCGAGACCAATAAAGGCAAAGGGAAAGCCAGTGAAGGGGACGATGAGGCTATCTGGGATTCAGAAGAAAGCTCTTCAAAAGTCAGTGGAGGGCTCGGGTTCTCTGTGAGCACGTTGGCATACACTAAAGAAGCTAGTGAAAGATCAGTACATGGATTTGCAGTGGAAGATAAGACGAGAGAAATCGAGGAACTGCTGGCCGGAGCTCCTGATCTTGATTTAAATGGATTGGATGAACATGTGGGCATTTCCTGTCCTAAAAATTGATTCTTCTTAACAAAGAGCCTTTCAAGGGATACACTCCCCTCCATTTGGCAGCGGATAGAGGACATTTGGAAGTTGTCAAGTTGCTACTCAGCAAGGGTGTTGACAGATCGATCAAGGTGAATGCTCTCCGATTCTCAGCAAGGCATTGAACCCAAGTTATGTTGCAGGACCCCGACGATATGACTGCTATTGATTTAGCACGTGTAGTGGGTCATAAGGAAATTGTTTCAGCTCTTTCCATATAAAATGTATGAACTTTGGTATTAGAAAGAAGCACATAGTACATTCATTACAACCCACCATCGTCGATCTTCATCGAACGACGACGGACTCTTTGGCCGACAGTGGTTCAGCGCATGTATTGCGGCGGAATGGGTGCTCAGTATATATGCATGAAACACGGGTATAGCACCTCATTTCGAGTGCGGTTTCGCTTTGGGAGCAGTGTCGTGTCGTCTTGTTTTCGGTATGGACTTGCGCCGACTTTCTGCCTGCACCGGCTTAGTGGACTCTGAAACAACTGGTTGGCCCAACTTGCTAGCTTGTGAATATGGTGATTCAAGTTTTAAGATGCCTCCCTATTTTACCCATACCCAATAGTTAATCTTGAATACCAGTCGCTCAGGATACATACCTGTTTCAGCAAACCAGTTACGGACTTTGAGGGTGATGCACCTCTATCTAACCAATATTTAATCCTAGACACACTCCACTCCAGTGTCTTGCTCCCTTCTGCGCCTTCAATACGTGGCTTGTAGATACCGAGAAGTTCTGTGGGTTTGGCGTTGCGAGCTTTCCTATGGTCTATTGCGACTATGTGGAAGAATCGGTTGTTTCGCAACCCATGAATGGCGAATCTGAGCCGTATCGCCATAGCAAGAATCGAGGGAGCAGGTCACCAAAATTGTGGGCACGTGATCATACATACAATATGTTCAAGACATTATCTCACGTGAAATGAGATTCTAGACATATAACTGTGCAAATCAGAGACGGTAGAACTAAGCAGACCATGATCTAGGTCGAGTTGGGTACGGTATGAACGGTTCTATGTCTTCTCCTAGGCAAACATCAGCTTAGGCATTCTCCATGTCCTTGTTAACCTATTGATATATGCAATGGGATTGAGCTCATGGCTTCAAAGAGAAAACGCACTTGGGGGTTGAAGAAAAGGGAGTTCGGACCCCAGGGGAACGACGCACTTCTCCTGTTAAGGTAGTCATAAGCGGGAGTCTCTGGGAGTTCACCACCATTCTCATGCTTGATATGCTCAATATGAGCAGCATGTTCGGCTTCAACATTGTAGACCCATGCACAGCAAACAGCGACTGACAAGTGCAATCAATGCATACCCACATGAAATACACAGGAGGACCCACTGGCAGGAATGCAAACGTAGTAACTGGAATTTGATCTCATGGGTCAGACCGAGGCTGCAAGAGGGTGACAGTATACGGACCTGATCTTCCTCCAGAGATCAGAGGTATCTACAAAGTTTGGATAGTCTCATCAGCACCATTGACTGTCATGCACCATGACAGGAGCACTCACGAGCAGCGTGGCTTGCAAGAGCCTGGTCCTCAGCAAGGTAATTTTTGAGTGCAGGAGACTCAGACTCGGCGACTGCTTGAGTCAAACAGCGAACACGACGGGGTACAGTCCGAGCGGCGGTGCGGAGGGCGGTTCGTGCAAGGATATTGGACATCGGATAAACAGATTATTTGCAGCCTCGTAGGGTTATTTCGGATGGGCTATGTTATTTGTCTCTATTATCAACAGAGGCCCATCTGATTTGGAACCCATACAACACAAAGGACGCGTCACCTTTCCGTGAAGACTGACTATTTCAACCATGGTTCGGCAACAATCTTCTGCTGCTGGTGTCCTTGCCCTGTTACAGGAACCAGATGTCGCCTTCAAATGCCACGCTCTAAAAGCTCTCAATCCTCTTGTGCCTCAGTTTTGGGCAGAGATATCTGAACGCATTGCCCTAATGTCGGTGTTCCAGTACACATCTTTATTGCTCCTTGAAATCTGACCGTCCGTGTCTAGCGAATCTCTGTACGAGAATGAAGGCATTCCGAGGGATGCTCGCGACCAGGCTGCTTTGTTGGCGAGCAAATTGTATTACTACCTTGGTGAATATGATGACGCCCTTTCCTTTGCGCTTGGAGCTGGGAACACATTTAACGAGGAGTCACATACACATGGCTCAGAAGAGTACGTCGAGACAATGACCTGTGAGTCTCAGATTCTCTTCGATACGAGAGTCCGTTCGATAACATTTTGGCCGCTCAGCCAAGGCGATTGATCGTTATATTGAGCTTCGCACTGAAGAGCAATCTCGGTTGAGTAAAGGGAAGATAGACCAGCGACTGCTAACGATAATTGAGGGAATTTTCGAGCGATGCATCTCTGAGGGCGAGTTTAAACAAGTGCGTCCTCACATATCACGCTTCTATTGGTTCTCAGGATGACCTTCTTTCGTTGGTGATCGCATCAGGCTATTGGTATTGCTCTTGAGTCTCACAGATTAGACGTTGTTTCTGCAATTTACAAGCGAACAAACGATGTCTCCCTGCTCGTCTACGCCATGGAAGCTGTTATAGATTCTGGGTCTTCTCTATCATATCGGGACCACGTCCTGCGGTCTTTATTTCCCCTCTTCCCACAACTAGCAATCGGGCAAGGTTCCGAACATATTCATGTCCTGACCAGACTTCTTGTCACGCTCAGTGACGTGTCGCTGACCGTTCCTCTTCTGTCATCATTGATAGAGAAGGAGAAACTACTCGCTTATCAGCTCGCATTTGATCTAGTGGAAGGTGGATCGCAAGATTATTTGGAGAGTATTCGAAATGAGCTGCCTATAGGTGATGAGGTATGTCTGAACGTTTTTGGTCAGTCCCCAAGTTGACTCATGCCCTCTCCCTCGTTTGATCAGAAAACAAAGGAAGCATATGATAAGCTTCGTGCTATACTAACCGGAAAAGAATCTGTGAAGTTTTATCTGGAATTCCTTAAACGAAACAATCAGACAGATCCTCTGATCTTGAAAAATTCAAAGGTGAAATTTCGATCCGATTTTCGTGGCCCAATTTGCTCATTGTATTACAGGATGCATTAGATCCTCGTTCCTCCGTTTATCACGTCGCCCTGACGCTCCAGAATGCTTTTATGCATGCAGGGACGACGTCGGACGTCTTCCTGCGCGATAACTTGGAATGGCTCGGTCTTGCTAATAATTGGTCCAAATTTTCTGCAACGGCGGGTCTTGGTGTCATTCACAAAGGTTTCTTTGAACAGGGCATGACCATCCTCACACCGTATCTGCCCTCAAATGATGGAGAGAGTAACATCCAAGGTGCCAGCTATTCTGAGGGTGGTGCGCTTTATGCTCTCGGTCTCATTAACGCAGGATGCGGAAGCAACGTTACTGGTTATCTACAGGAGACTCTCAAAAGCGTAAGTGATGAGGTTGTACAGCATGGTGCTGCACTCGGTCTAGGTGTGGCCGGCATGGGTTCGAAGAGCAATGAAATATTCGACAGTTTGAAGGAAATTTTGTTCAATGATTCAGCAGTAGCTGGGGAGGCCTCTGGTTATGCCATGGGCCTGGTCATGTTAGGCACGGCAGCTGCAGAACCTGTCCACGAAATGTTGCAGTATGCTCACGAAACTCAACATGAAAAGATCATCCGTGGCCTTGCTATGGGCATCGCATTCATCTACTATGGACGCCAAGAGGAGGCGGATGAGATGATTCAGATTCTTTTGGCCGAAAAGGTAAGAAACGTTGAATCCTGACCTATATGGAGTATTAACTGTGCCGTCACAGGATCCTATCCTGCGGTACGGGGGTGTTTATACCCTTGCACTTGCCTATGCTGGTACTTCGAATAACAAAGCTGTTCGTCGACTGCTGCATATTGCCGTATCAGACGTATCGGACGATGTTAGACGAGCTGCTGTAACATCACTCGCTTTCCTCCTCTTTAAGAACCCTAGCCAGGTACCACGAATTGTACAACTTCTGAGTGAAAGTTACAACGCCCATGTTCGTTGTGGTGCAACTCTGGCTCTGGGTATTGCTTGTGCGGGCACAGGTTTACAAGATGCAGTAGAGATTCTCGAGCCCATGACAAAAGACAGCGTCGACTTCGTACGCCAGGGAGCATTGATGGCTACCGGTATGGTCCTCGTTGAACAGTCTGAAGTTTCCTGCGCTTCATTCACCACTACCCGCAATCGTTACCAGAAGATCATTGGTGACAAGCATGAGGATCCCATGGCGCGTTTCGGGGCTGCCATTGGCCAGGGTTTCATTGATGCTGGTGGTCGTAATGTGACAATCAGCCTGCAAAGCCGAGCAGGTAGCTCAAATATCAGTGCTATAGTCGGTATGGTATTGTTCTGCCAATTCTGGTATTGGTACCCTCTTGCCTTGTCTGCTTGCCTGGCCTTCTCGCCCACTGGTATTATCGGTCTCAACGGAGATTTGAAGGTATGGTCATACGGTTGTGTAGGTTGTATGAAAATACTGACATAATTTGATTAGGCACCTCAATTCCAATACATCTCCAACGCCAATCCCAGCTTGTTTGCATATCCTGCTTCAACGAAGCCACCCAAGAAGGAGACGATTACGAAGGCTGTTACTGCTGTCCTTTCAACAGCTGCTCGAGTCAAAGCCAGAGAGAAGAAAAGGGCCGCCACCGAGGGAGAGGCAATGGACGTGGTCAGTCCTCTATCTGAAACAAGCTTTTATCCAGGTTTTACAACATGTCTGGAAATAGGACGATAAGCCTGGGGTAAAGACAACTGAAGGTGACGTAGAAATGAAAACTGAAGACGCAGCTTCGCCAAAGGACGGCGATGTTTCTCCCATCAATAAATCAATATCAAACCTCATAGATGAACCTAAATCCTCGACCTCAGGATCTGCCTCAAAAAAGAAAGCCGAACCGTCTTATGAACTTCGACCCAATTTTTCCCGTGCGACACCAGCACAGCTGCAGCACATATCGTTCCCTCCTGGTCGTTACCTCCCTGTGCGGCCCGTATCCTCGTCTACCTCTACGCCTGGCGCAAAAATTGCTAGTAGGACAGGATCGGCGGAGAAGTATGCTGGTGGTGGCGGCATCATCCTATTGACGGACTTGAGACCAGATGAAGAGGCCGAGTTCATCGACCTTGAACCCCCACCACCTCTCCAGCTGCCGGACCCAGCTGTAATTGGTGCTGTTGGTGTCATGGCTCTCGATGACGAAGTGATCGGTACGCAATCTGGCTCTTCAAGACCAAGACCCCATCTTGCGTTGGACGAGAATGAACCTGAGGCTGAGCCCCCCGCTCCATTCGAGGTGCGTGAGGATTCCCAGTGCAGAAATCAATTGATTGATTGTGATTCCTCCCAGTATCCGTTTGATGAAGAATCGTAGGTTCTCCTGCTTTCCAGTCATCCATTGTGCAATCGGACATCTCTTGTAGAGTAGCATGGTTATCGTAGCTTTTGATTTGGAATTCGTTGGCTGAGCGAAGAGAACGTCCCCACTCTTCATAATAACCTGAGTATTCATACTTCTCTTGATCAGGGAAGCCATTGTAAAGCATGTAAAGTATTGTTTGATGCAAGACCGGAATCCGGTGTGTATCTGGAGCATACTTGAGAGTGAACTGCCTGCACCCGTGATCATAGGTAGGCTTCATATGTCATGGGACAGGTAACCTTCTTGATTTTTACATCCTATTGTATTGTAAGCCATATATTGGAAACCCCTAGAATCATCAATGATTTTTGTAGCCTAAACTTAGCAGACCTCTTTTTTGTTTATAACTAGGGGTCCTGGTCAGTGTTGGATCCCTCACGAAGAGCACCAGAGTCCAGTCCCCATTGTTAAAGAAATGAATAGTATGAGCCAGGGCAGGCAAGCTGTTTAAGGAATACACATGAAGAATTACAAGAATGTTCAGACCGGTAGGTCTCAGTCTATGTCAGCACTTTCCCCCCTCCCCTCTCCAATGTGAACCTTCATTTGAACCAGTCCGGTCAAGACAGAGGCGAAGATGCCAAGAGAATTCGAGTGTGTAGTGTTGGTGGTCTGTATCCATAAACACATTGTTGGCGAAAACAAAGAGAATCTACCAGTGATAAATTCTATGTCAGGGGGCGGACTGGAAGAAGCACATCTACATCTGACCACCTTTCGGCTCGTCTTAAAAATCGCTATGGAGGCATTTACTATCTATCTGTACAGCTATCACGACTGCTCACCCTCAACCTGACGAAGGTGAAATTTGCCACTCTATTGCTCTGGTCCAGAGCTTCCGGGTATCAACTGTGATAGAGAGACCAGAGAGAGTGGCAAAAAGCAATGAATAAAACAAGCAGCACCATCCTCAGCAAGTGGACACACCATGCATATATTATTTCCATTCAGTAGCGTCTGCGAAAGTTTTGTTTGCTTCCTTCCTTCTGGAGTTATCTCACTTGGGAAGTAGGATATCAAGGCGAAAACACGATCCACAAGGGGGCGGGGCCAAACAAAAAGTGGAGTAATCAGCGACTCGGATAGGCTGTGAACGTGAAATGTCAGACTCACTACTCAGTGACTTCCTCGAGGACCATGTCTGGAATCATACACAATCAGAAAGTATACTCGTGTGATGTTCTCACCAGTGAGACTCACTGACGAAGTCGTCAAAACCGAGCAATGTCCCAGAGAATTCACGATCATTCTTCATGACGACCCAAATCTTCGAGCCGATACATCTGTCAATCAGTTCTGCTAATATTTGAGTCTAGGACTATAGCTGGATTGAACATCGATGACACACCCAAAGGAAGAATTTGTGAAGCCATAGTATACGACCAACAGTTGCTCGCGCATCGTGACAAGTAGTTAGGTAAACTCTCGCGGTTTCTGATTTGAGCTCTTTTTTATGTAGGAAGAATATTGTTGTGTACAGTTCGTTTGTTAAGCACTGGAATAGGGGTGAAGAAAGAAAAAACAAATTGAGATGCACAGTCGAAAAAACTAAGTTGATCGGGGAAAAAGAACACAAGCTAGTCGCCATAATGATTCCCATGTGAGGTTTTCAAAGAATGATAAGAGAAGAAAGTACGGATAACATGTGGGATGGATCATAGGCAGTAACGCTCATTTACATAAAGGAACCATCTACTGCGGGCTGAAGCTGAATCCACCTTGAGGTGCTTGAACATCCGAGTGGAACTGAAGTAATTTAGATCATAACATGTCACAAATGAATTGCCACTCACAACAAAGACGCCAGTCTCATGAGCTGCTCGGGCACTAATATTGGTATCAACTTCGTCTTCGTCAGGGAAATATTTATCCATGATGTTAAAGGCTTTCTTGTAGATCTCCAAGTTATCATGCTGTTGGAGGTTGTGTATGGTAACCATTCCTCCAGCTTCCTCAACAAATTGGGCAAACTGGTTAGTCGTACCAGGGCCGGCTGCCATCCTGTCCATCTCACCCACTTTCAAGATATTATCCAAACCATCAAGGGCGACCTGGATGATCTTGATGTCCATCATTGTCAATAAGTCACACAGTGGTTTGATGCATCCCTGAGCTACCAGATACCGGATCTGAGAGGGTTCTTGCAATCCCCCGGATGTTGCGTTGGAGATCGCCCAGCAAGCTTCCTTTCGAGTTTTGAAGTCTGCATTTGAGAGGATGTTGATCAAAGGTGGGATGATGTTTGCATCAATAACCGATTGGATTTGCGGAGAAGAGCCAGCCGTAACATTGGAGATTGTCCAACATGCCTCCTTCCTTATCCCATCCTTTGGCGAGGAGAGGAGAGAAAGGAGGGCAGGGAGTGCCCCAGATGCAATGACAACCTGTGTCTGCAGGTCATCACCAGTGACGATATTGCCAACTGAACGAAGGGCAGGGGTTTGAACAGCAGTAGATGGATGCATGAGCAGATCAACAAGACGCCTGCACACCCCGGACTCGATGACAGCTTGAATCTTGTCGTTCGAGCCATCTGAGAGGTACGAGATAGCCCAGCAGGCATCAATGAGGATTTCATCATCGAGGGAATAGATTAGTTTGGTCAAGACAGTAAGAGCAGGGGATATCTGGCAATATTATACTTGAATGAAGAGGTGAAACCAGTGCAGTGAAACTTACGAGCTCCCAGTCAGGCTGCGGCGACTTTCCGCGACAGAAGTTGCTCAGAGTCCAAGTAGCGTTTCTCAGCATGCTCAGCTT
>Ga0157357_1000462_pt1 | contig 17541 bp, 12 predicted proteins | sample AttcapACBM1_FD_111485 | JGI IMG/M metagenome (GOLD analysis project Ga0157357, IMG submission 111485) | Fungus gardens microbial communities from leaf cutter ant in Botucatu, State of Sao Paulo, Brazil - Atta capiguara ACBM1 | ecosystem: Host-associated > Fungi > Mycelium > Unclassified ... | reverse complement strand
CATTCAGCCATTCATGAGATATTATCAGAAAAAGCTTTTGCAGCTACTGATGGCCTAATATTTCAGTCATTTGTTGTCACTTTTGTGCATTCTACATATATACGGATAGTCCTCATTTGGGGCTTTCCAGCACAACTTAGTTTGTGAAAATCAGTCCACTGGTTGTGGAGATACAAGCTAAATAAAGTTTGTGACACTGTTAACTGCTCTAGCCTGTTCTAGTCCATTCTAGGCTTTTATGACATCACATTATGTGACCACAATGTTACATGCCTCTTCATCATTAAAAGAAAAAGAAAAAGAAATTCAAAAGAAAAGAAATATAAAATCAAGAAAAATAGATAAAAAAAAAAAGAAAAAGATTAGTTCTTATGTGCATCATAACACAGACATTGGCCAGATGAGAAGTAGGAGCAGAAGAAGAAGTAGTTCCTCAACTCAACACTGGGTCAAATATAGAAGTGAATAAGCCACAAAAATTCAATGGGAAAGTAAGAAAAGTCTCAGATTTCTTAACAACATACAAGCTTCATATAAGGATGAGGATGAGAGATATAGCAACTAAGAAATAGGTGTAATAGGTGTTATCTTATGTATAAGGAGGGTTAGTAGAAACATGAAAGGAGAATGTGATAAAATATTTAGAAATAGAAAAATTGGAATATGTGATGGTAAAAGAGTTTTTAGCAGATCTAAAGAAAGAATTTGGGGGAGAAGATGATGAAATAATAAAGATAGCAGAATTGAAGAAGATAGAACAGGAAAATAGGACAATGGAGGCTGTACAGGAGTTTAGAAGGGCTGTAAGGGGAAGTGGATATGAGAGGAGAGAAATGAATGAGGTAATTCAATGAAAACTCATGGAGACAGAATAATCTTCTAGGAGCATTGAGCAATGGTATGAGAAGGTAACAAATTTAGACAGACATTAGAAAGAGAGTAGACAAGACAAAGAAAGGTTAAGAGAAAGAAGAAAAATAGGGCTTTCAGCACCAAGGCAAAATATTACAGAGACACAATGGTAACAGATGTTATAGCCTCAAATTTAGCTAAGAAAGCAAGAGGTTTCACAACAGCAGATACTAGTAGGGTCTGCACTAATGAAAGGAGTAGAGACAATTAACACAACTATGGTGAACTCAAATCAATAGGTAGGATTTATGTCTAGATATGATTCATATGCTATGAATGTGAATAAGGAGAAAAATTGTTACAGTTGTGGGGTTTTTGGACATTTAACAAGAAATTTAAATGGGAAAGAGAGTCTAATAGTCCTTAATTAGGCTTTAGTAATAATAGGTTTGCAATATTCAGTAGAGTAATAGATAGATAATATATCTTGCTATAATTTAGACAATGGGTATATGTTAAGGAAAGTTACAATAAAGATTGGGCTTGAGAGGATTGATACTTAGGAGGGAGTGACAGTGGAGGCATTACTAGATAGTAGGGTGATAAGATCAGTCATATGTTTAAAATTTACAAGAAAGCAGGAGTTTAAGTTGGAAAAAATTAAAAGACTAATATATATGAGAAATGTGAATGGTTTCTTGTCAGGGGTGGTTTACACTAGGGGTGAAAGTCCATGGAAGTGGCTTGGAGATGCACAAACTTGTGGAACAACCTTGGTTTCAGCTTATGTACTGTACTATTTGTCTACCATGTGGTCACAACTTTAGATAAAGAAAAAAAGTCTGAGATGCAAGTGAGTACTGATTGGTATGTTGCTGTTGAACACTGGAGATTGAGTTCAATAAGAGTTATCTTTGTCAATTATTAGACTAGTAAATTACAGTGTAACTACTAATCTTATATATAAGAAGATAATATAGGAGATGCTTGGAGTTTCAGTAGTATAGCTACTATTACCCCAAGTGGAGGTTTTAGTAGTGAGATACTGACAGAAGTATGACTCAGCCATAGGAGACTGAGTCAAATAGAAGTATTTTCATTATGGAAAATAGAATATCTGAATGGTTGCATCACTGTTATATGGACATGTTGTGAGAAAGGTAGCCATTATGGAAGATAGGCTTGTATAATAGATGTTAAAAAGACAGTATCACTGTAGAGATGTATTTTCTGAATGGGTAGACTTGGCATATGATATTCTTTCAACAAGAAGAGACCTATTGAGCATACAGTAAAGATTGATATTTATTATCAGAAGTATAAGGAAAGAATAGAAATAGATGTGATTGGAGGACAGAAGTAGAGTGTGATTTTGAGAATGTTATGGCTTATTTGCCACAATTCTGAGATTGACTGGAGAATAGAAGAAGTAAATATGATGAAGTGTCCAGAAAAGTGTGGTAAGAAGTGGAGACCAAAGCAGGGGAAGCTAGAATAGCAGAAACAGAAAGAGGAAGAAAATAAAAAGAAGATAATAAAAAGAAAAAACCAAAAAAAGATAGAAAAATAGAGATAAAAAAGGTAGCAGAGGAGTGAGAGATCTGGAATAAGAAAGAGAAAGCAGCAAAATCTGAGAAAGAAGCAAAGAAGTTGGTACTAAAATGATTTCATTTGTAGATACATGTCTTTGGCAAAAAACAAGTAAGAGAATGCTGATGAAAAAGTTGTAGAACCATACTATAGAAATAAAGAAAAAGTTTGTGCTAAGGAAGGGAAAGATGTATTCATTATTGAGAGAAGAGAGAGAGAAGGTGTGTGAGTTCATTAAAGAATAGTTGAGGGAAGAATATATTAGACTTTCAAAGTTATCTCAAATAGCACCTGTGTTTTTCATAGGAAAAAAGAATAAAAAGAAGTATATAGTACAAGACTATTAGTATTTAAATGAATGGACTATCAAGAACAACTATCCTCTACTCTTAATTTTAGATATTGTAGAAAATATAAGCACAAAGAAAGTATTCATAACTCCAGAAGGACTGTTTAAACCTATAGTTATATTCTTTGGACTAACCAATCTTCCAGCAATATTTCAAACAATGATGAATGAAATTTTACAGGACTTGATCAACACTAGGGAAGTGGTAAGTCTCATTGATGATATCATAGTAGGAACAAAAAAGAATAGACATGATGAAGCAATAGAGAAAGTAGTAAAGAGATTAGTAGAAAATGACTTATATGTAAAACCAGAAAAATATAAGTAGAAGATAAGAAAAGTAGGGTTTTTAGAAGTAGTGATAAGGCTGGAAGAAATTAAAATGGAAGAGAAGAAAGTGAAAGGAGTATTGGACTTGCAGACTCTGAAAAGAGTTAAAGATGTATAGAAGTTTTTAGGGCTGGCCAACTATTATCAGTGGTTTATGAAAGATTTTGCAGTGATAGCTAGACTATTATATAATTTGGTAAAGAAAGATCAAAAGTGGAATTGAATAGAGAAGCAGGAGAAAACATTCAAAGAGTTAAAAAGAAGGTTTACAAAAAAACCAGTATTAGTAGTGTTACAATCTCAAGACTTTAGAGTGGGTTAAGAAAAAGAATCTTGTATAAGGTTTACACAAGAGAACTCAATAGAGAACTCAGTATAGGATTGTCTACCTTATATACTGAAACCACATAGTCTATGCTACTCTACTTCTAGCCTACCCTAAACAGCCATATATTTGTCTTAAGATCAGTATGTGTTATATATACTGTATAACATTATTTTTCTAATGTGACATGTGATATGTGACCTATTTGTGACAGTGTGATATCACACTAACCCTAACCCTCAGTTTCCAAAATAGAAAATGAAGAAAAAGAAAATAGAGATAAAAAAGAAGAAAAAGAAAAAGAAAAATAGTTAGTGTCCACTGTCTTCAACTCTGACAAGTAGTACCAGACTTTGATAAAAAAATAAAGATGGAAGTTGATACATTAGACTATGTAACAAAAGAGGTTTTATCTATGAAATATAAAGATAAAAAATAGAGATTTATAGTATATCTCTCAAAATCTCTCAATGAGATAGAAAGGAACTATGATATTGTTGTGGCAACCACTAGTCACAAAGACCAATAACTACACAGCGAGTAAATCTCTTAAGTAGATATCAAGTGGGAAGTTCACAAAAGAACTCAACAAGGAGTCTCTACTAAATTAGAGTCCTATATATATGTTTTACATATGGTCCATGCTAACAATAATTAAACCTGCCCTCATATCCATGCTTCATTCTCATATCTGCCTTATGTCTTACTCAAGGCCACTATATTGTATACATGTGCCCTGACATCATCTTCCAGATCCTTCTACCACATTCTAGGCCTTATGATGTCACGTCATGTGACTGTGATATCACGTACCTCTTCATCGTCCAAAAGAAAAGAAAAGAAAAAGAAAAGAAAATCCCTATAAAGTCAGAAAATAAAAGAAAAAGAAAATAAAAATTGTTCATGTCCCAAGCATTCCATAACAGTGAGTAGCTTATTTGTGATACATTTACTCTACTTGTTATCTTATTAGAAGCTATAACTACTCTACTTTGTTACATTAACTTATCTTATAATAAGAAGAAGGTAAGATTGGTAATGGCATTTATGATAGTAGTAGTAGTAAGTGAATATATATATAATAGTAAGAAAGAGAAGCTAGTATTAGCCTTGTCCTCAGACTTATACTTCAAACTTGACTCAATCTCTATAAATGCTAGTGAGCTCTCTTTTTGTTTCATCTTATACTGTTTATCAACTACTTACTCTACCAACTACTGCTCTAAGAAATTGTATACAATTTTAACCTAAGAAAATTGTTTTATTCTAAACAAGATCTTAAAGATACTTTTTGTTCTCTGATATAAACATATTACAAGTGAACTTGCAATACTGAGCTGATACATGAAAAAACTATCTACTATGTATCAGAGCTGAAAGCAATGGGCTTTACTTATTTTCATTTTCTTTCTTATTTTTATTTCCTTTTATTTTTTATTTTGGAACTTAAGGTTAGGGTTATGCATAACATTACTGTCATGCTGTCACACATCAGTCACAGTCACATGATCATATGTCACAATAGAAGAGTATAAAAGATTTTAGAAAGATGATATTATATAGCATGTTTAATATATGTTGATCTTAAGAAGAATATATAGTTATTTAAGGTAGGCTAAAGTAGTAGGGCACAGACCATGGGCTTTTAGTATATAAGGTAGATAATCCTATACTAAGTTCTCTATTGAGTTCTCTTATGTAAACCCTATATAAGATTTCTTTTCTTGACCTACTCTAAGGTCTTAAGATTGTAACACCATGCCTGTTGTAACAATCACTAGTCATAACGACCCTGTAGTTTGCTTACTTCAGCAAAGCTCTTATCTGGCTATCTAGTAGTGGGAATTACAAGAGAACTTGACAAGGAGCCCTCACTGCATTACTACCCTATTTATATAAGTTACAAGTGGTCTGTGCTACAACAATGTGTTTACTGCACCTCCTACCCTAAAGGCTATATGTCTACCTCATGTCTACTCTGCAGTGACTGTGCAAAACTGTGCATCCTACCCTAAAGGCTATATGTCTACCTCATGTCTACTCTGCAGTGACTGTACAAAACTGTGCATCCTGCCCTAATGTCCATGTGTTGACTATGTAGTAGTAATGTGATGTACATGCTCCCTGACATCATCATCTAGGCTCTTCTAGCCTCATAGACTCTTCTAGGCCTATGACATCATCTCACATGACTTTCAGGTCATGTGCTCTTTTCCTGTTGTAGACTAATAATAATTACTACTGTCTATTTCTGTCCTCTAACCCTAACCCTAAAATTCTGTCCACATGCTCATCTTATAACAATGCCTATACAAGGTTATTACACCTAAAATACATCTATAAGCTTAAGTGTACTATCTGCAGCTAGGCTTTCTCTGTCTAACTAGTATACTTCTTATATCTAGAGTCTGGCAATTTTTCTTGACTAAGAGTAGTGTTGTCCTTGGTCAAGAATGATAAAATATCTTAATAATGCAAGAGAACTCAATGGAATTTCTAGTACAAACTAGTTTATCTTATATAGATAGTTGCTATAAGTCCTTAACATTATTATTCTAGCATTTTCTACATCCTTTCATATTATGTGATTGTAATAATGTGCATAATCATGTGACACATCAAGTGTACACAGTCATATAACCCTTTATTGCCAAAGAAAAAAATGAAGAAACAGCAAAGAAAATCAAAATAAGATATAAGTCTTCTGAACATACTATAATATGTTTTGTGTTACCAGATCAAAGAAGATATTGATATTTTCTACTTCCATCTGGTTAGTCCAGGATTAAGCTTCCATTCTTTCTACATAATCTACAGAAAAAGCCAACTCAGTAGAGACACTTTAGATACACTTCAGATACAGTGAAGTTTCCTCAAGAGACCAGACATCCTCTTGTAAAGTTGTCAGAACTCTGATTTGAATGTTGTTAGTGTGAATGCTAGAAGCATTCGGAATATTCTCAGAATTAGAGGTGAATATTTTTCCATTAGGTGCTATCATACAAGATGGCAATACAAGGAAAAGGAGATTTTCACTTGTTCCTTTACAGCACAGAATCTATGTGGTGATGTCTGGTTCACGAATCGAAATCATTACTGTATGACTTGTGTATCTCCCATTCCCGAACACCATACGGTTGTTGAGCATGGCCAAAATAGAGTTGCCATACAATTTGCTCAGTGTAAGTCCGGGTATAATGAATGCGCTATTAAGGTCAAAAAACGCTGTCAGTAAATAACATATAGACACAACAGCTGAAGTGCTTTGACATTAATATTGTCGCTACAAAGGGAAGATTGGTCAAACTAACCGGTCAAAAACCCAGTTTCCAATGTAAGTCGCTTGATCTTGACCACAGATTGTTGCATGACCCTGGATGTCTGCCTTGTCTGTTTGGAGATCTGACACACTCCTCTGAGATCGACACACCTTGAACTACAGAAGAAACTTACATAGACGAACATGAATATTGCAATTATCAGATCACACAGAGCTCCAACAAAGCCCCATGCCTTCAGCAAATAAGAGTTACGATCGATCTTTGATGATCCAAGTATACTCACCATGCCTGAAATACCCGGAAAACAAAACAGAGAGGTACATTGATATTGCGCTGGAAAGTTCTCCATATAATACATATTGAAAGAGGTGAAGATACCCAATCCCAACTGGGCCAAGGCAAGCTGTCAAATTTATCGTACATAAGACCGGTATTACAGATATCTAGGCCACTTACAATTGATACAATGGAAGTGACGCTCTTGATTTTTGAGATCATGTAAATGCGTCTCGCATAGAACAATTGGACGGTCACAGCAACTAGACTTGCTCAGCCCGAATTTTTTCCGGGAAAAATAACGCACCGAGAGAACTGCTAATGGGTACTGTAAACCATGTAAACCCAAATATGTACATGTTCCCAGCGGTAAAGATATCTCCAAGTGGTGTGGCGAACAACACAGCAAAATCACGCATAGCAAACGCTGTCTGGATTGATCCCATAGCATAAACAAAATACACAACTGCCTTGGTAATTTTTTTGTCGCTTGGAAAGGCAAGGTAATAGAGGTCTGACCAGTATTGTCATTTAGATGTCAAGTAGCGATTTGGGATACCTACAGACTTGGGCCGTCAGGAAGCCATACAACATCACGTCGAGGCAATATCCAAAGAACTAGGCTTCCATCAACTCGTGTTCTCTTTTGAAATCGAGGGACTTACGACTTGCTCTGCACCTTTAGGGGATTTGGCATCCGGCAAGTAATACTAATGCGGAATGGGGGAGGACTGTTTGAAGGGAGAGTGGAGAGAAGTCAGGCAGTGAGCTTACCAGAGTCAAAGTCGGAGGTATAACTTCTGTCATGAGTAGATATGGATATGTCGTTGACTACAGTCTTGAGGGACCACTGCTTCAATGTGAAGTAAATGTGGGTGGGTACGTTAAAGCTCGGTTGGGAGGTGACACCTGTCATCTGTTGATTCGGTTCCAAACAATAGTCCATCAGAGACAATGTTCCGGAAATCAACTATGAGTAACGACTCGGGAGAAGCTAGCTCCCGAGATCACCAATTCTTCTCCAACAGATGAGGTGTACTATAGAGTTCACAGCCATGTTGAAGCTATTAATAAAAAATCATACACTGCTATTAGAGGTTGGTCTGGGCAGAATCTAGGCATCATATCGCCGCGAAGTTGGACATATTGATGAATGCATCAAAACGTAAATGGATCGGACTCCGCATATATTTGACTCCTTGAGGGTAGAAGTTTCTTGAGCCTGACTCATACATCGTTGGCGCATTCTCAATTGCAAAAATTTTCTATTTGTCATTGACTCATAATATGTGAGAAATTAAGTATCAATTCTATACATGTAAGTATGCTAGACTCACCTCATGAAACAGGTAAAAATATAAGGTGAAATACAAAGATGTACCTGATCTGACATGAAAGACCAGGAGTGATAGCGATCCTGCTCCTTTCAAGATCACTATTCCTTATCCTTTGCAATAATATCAATTTTTTCATGTTGGCATTCTGAACTCCAATCATAGTCTCTTTGCATTTATCTGTGCTTGTAATTCAATGGACAGGGGAAATTCCAGAAGACTGGTTCAGATTTTCTTGAGTAATATGGGCCAGTAAGTTTGCCAATTGTGCAAAATAGCTGAGTAAAAATTTTCTAGTCTATTAGAATTAGGACATGCTTTTAGTGCCAACTTCATATAACCATCCAGCTGGTGAAAGTATTTTTGAAGTGACAACACTTACAGCATTATCTATCTGTTCTCCATTAATAATACAGACTTACTGCAACCATGTGGTTTCCCAATAAGAGAATAGAGTTAATATGTACATATACATATATATTGTTGTAGTATATAAAGATAGACTAGCTATTGTTGATAGGGAGAGAACCTGGGTATGCTCATTATAGCTCCAGTAGAGTAGGGCCCAGTATATAAGCCACCAATTGTCCACACTTTTCTTCTAACAAGTTCCCATTCCCATGGCAATCAGGCTCTGCCAACTTCGAAATATATATCTTATTGCTGTGTTTGACCAATAGATTGTGCCAAATTTAAACTATCTTCAGCTTCTATCAAATGCAGCTGGTGATCCAGATCACATAATGAAACTTCTCCAGTCAAAAATACTTTGATTCCTAACAAAATATCATTAAAAGAAGATCTTGTTGGAAGAACAGAATGCACAGCAGCATGATGCAGTATGGACAACTGATGACCACTTACTAGTAAGTTCTGTGGTGGTGAGCTTGGGAGCACAAGCGACAATAGAGGACAAGATAATAGCATATGATCAACCTATACAAGAATTTACATTGACTACTAAATAGTTGAACTTGATAACCATGTCATATGAATGCTTAGTAAGCGGAATGCTTCGCAACAGATATGACCCAGTAGGTCACCTTTCCATCTCACTGCTGAAGTGTTGCCCCAAGCTCAGACACAGACATCACGATCGCTCCCTCTCTTAACCAAAACCATTCTCTGAACCTGACATGCTCGGAGCAGCTGTAAGGACACTCTGGCCTTGGAGTATTGTCTTACAACTGCCCACTAACAGCTTTTTTGTTACAGTTTTTCGGTTATTGCCTAGATATTTTTCTCTACGGCATCCTGACCGTTCAAACTTGTGAGGTTCTTCAACTATCAATCGCATACCGCACAGTTGGTCTGACGCTCGATAATCCATAGACGTATACTACCTTGCCTTTCCGCATGACAAACGGGTAATCAAAACCGTTGTATACTTTGTTTTTATCGTCGGAACCCTCCAATCAGCGGTCATATTACACGATTTTTATATCCTATATTGTACGCTGGACGGGAGCCGGTGGTTGGATGGCAAAGACATTCATAGGTTTGGGTTTATGTGGCTTGTACTCCCTGTGTGCGAATCATTGAGTAAGGGTTATTTATCGTCTCGGATCTTCTCAATTGCTTTACATTTACAGTAACCACCGCTGTTCACATGCTTTATACACACCGTATATATACGATAAATGCCGGCAGGCTGTCTGCGGCTGTCGTCGCTATGGTGAGTATGCACAATTGAAAAAAAGTAAGATAGGGTCTTAACGACTTTGTTTGGTTAGTTGGCTTCACTGAAATTCCTCACCAGCATCATTTCAGCTGGTCTAGTTCATGGCCCTGTTGATTTGAACTCGATATCGGAATTCCCTACTTTCAATGAGTCGTGGTTCATATTGCTATCGGTGAATCTTTGAATACCATCTTGAGAGTAAGTCGACTAAAAACCATACCAAGGTCGGAATAGTACTAGAAGCAACTTGTGACATTCTCATTGCTATATTTATGGCCTCATTTGTGTGTACCATCTCGATTCTATATCACTTACTTGATTTGCTTCTCTAGGTATTACGACAGCTGCTTGGAGTATCGAAATCCACACAGGTACTTGTCACAAAAGTGAAAAGGCTTGTCTTCGAATCTGGGGTCATGATGGGTAAGTTCGAACATTGGATTGGATATAATGTTAATACAAGGGTATTTCCCAGCAATCGTTGCGATCATCTACGCAATACTTTCTTGCCTGCATCGAAATCACTGGTACCTGATCCCGGGTCTCGCTCTTAGCAAAATCTCTGGTACTGGGATGCTGATTTTGCTAAATAATCGGATTGTAATACTTGGAGGAAGGAATACTTCTCATGCTGAGTTTGATATTCCAGCCTATCGTCAGTCAGTTATTGCGAAGGCTGAGGTCAACTCGGGTATCTCCCGCGATATTATCTTTGTATCTGAGCAACCTATGAGTGCCACGACGTCCATGAGTAGCGAGAGCGTACTGTGAATATCGGCTTGGCTACTGCTTGTTAGAAGGGTGTGGCATTGATGCTGTATATGAAGCTTAACTTGTAGTGTCTGTATGTTGGTTCGATGTCATTTATATTTATACATTATGAAGTATTGTTCCAATAATTCTATTCATTGAGCTCTTGGATAGACAGTCCTAGTTCCATTTGTTCAACCACAATCATTACATGGACTCCTTGGGGTAAATTCAAGGCATAGTGTGACGCGAGAGTGATAATTGAATGCTATTCACCCAGCTGTTGTTGAATAAACATTCTTGGTCAACACACATGATATGACAGCACTTGTTATGAATTGCTCAAGTGCCATTTATATATGTGCAGCCTACATGCTGCTTACTCATGTTGCATTGCTCACCACCAGATCTCCATCAAAGCCCTACATTCCAACCAATATCAATTGGTAAGTAACCATTATTAGAGTGACTGGGAGGAAGCATGGAAGAGGCTTCAAATCTCTAGGAAATCTTAAGTTCATTGCACCGGAGATATGTCAGGTGCAGTTCACACTGGGGGTGAAAGTCTGTGAGGTGGACTCAGAGATGTGTGGACTCATAAAATGACCTTGGCTTCAGCTTATGTGCTGTGCTGTCTGTCTGCCACATGGTCGCAATTTCAGAGAATAGGAAGAAGTCCAAGATGGGAGTGAGTGCTGATTTGGTGTGTCACCATTGAACACCAGGGATTGAGTTCAATAAGAGTTTATCTTTGTTGATTATCAGACTGGTGAATTACAGTGTAACTACTAGTCTTATATATGAGTTCCTACTATAGGAGATACTTGGGATTTCAGTGGTATAGCCCCTATTACCCTGAGCAGAGGTTTCAGTGTTGAGACACTGACAGGGGTGACTCTGCCATGGAAGACCAAGTCGAATAGGAGTATCTCCATCATGGAAGACAGAATATCCAGATGGTTGCATCACTGCCATGAGACATGTTGTGAGAAAGATAGCTGCTGTGGAAGGTGGGCTTGTATGGTCAGGAGACAATATCACTGCAGAGATGTAATTTCCAGATGAGTGGACTTGGCATATAACAAGATACCAACTACACAACTTATCTCCAAAAGATTCTAAGAGAATAGAATGAGGATTCTAGAGACAACAATTATTCTAAATACTTTAGAGCCTATTCTAAAATATTAAGTACTGCTTACATAGATATAGAATTATTGCACCATAGTAGCCAGAAACCACCAGAAATAGAAAGATGAGCCAGAGAATAAAGTATTATGGGCTTGGCACAGTCACAGTCACAACATCACATGACATTGAAAAGAATTCTGAAATAAATAATGTTATAATAGTATGGTTATAGCATATTGGCCTTATGTACACTATATGGTCTTTAGGGTAGGCTAGATATAGTTGTATATAAACTACAGTCTAAAGTATATAAGATAGACTACTCTATCTCTATTAAGTTCTCTTGTATTAACCCAATATAAGGTTTTTCTTTTGCCTTAATACTTTGAGGCTTAAGTTATAACACAATACTCATACTAACACTCATAAGATTTCCAGTTTCCTCTCATTAGTAATCCTCAAACACTGTAGTTAATTCTGTAAAGTTTATTAGAACAACATCACTGCTTCTCACTATTGAACCTTGTTAAGTACAGTATACTAATATTGTCTAGTCTTATCTGTTATTGCTGTGAACCTTTTTTCTTTCTTATGTTGTGGAAACCACTAGTCACAAATGTTACAAGCTCAAGACCTTAGAGTTAATCAAGAGAAAAAACCTTGTATAGGATTTACACAAGAGAACTCAATAAAGAACTCTGTACAAGATAATCTACCTTATATACTAAATCCACATGGTCTGTGCTAGCTACTTCTAACCTACTCTAAATAGCTATGTATTAGTCTTAAGGTCAACATGTGTTGCATATATTGTATAATATCATCTTTTCAGAACCTTCTACCTTCTTTCATGTATTATGTGACTTGTGACCATGTTATCTAATGTGACCTGTTATGTGACAGCATGATCTCATCACCCTAATCCTAACTCTAAGTTCTAAAAATTGAAAAATCAAAATAAATCAAAATCAAAATCAAAATGAGAAAGAAACTGAAAATAAATAGAGTCCACTGCTTTTATCTTGACAACAAAGACCAATAGTAACACAAGCAATAAATCTCTTAGTAGGATATTCATATGAAGATTATAAGAGAACTCAACAAAGAGTTTCCACTATATTCCTATACTATTTATACAAAGTCCTCATAGTTCATGCTAGCAATAAATAACCATACTCTAATGTCCATATATTAACCTCATGTCTTTCTTAAGAACACCATACCATATATATATGCCTTGACATTATCCTTTTAGCCCTTTCTCCCAAAGTCTAGGCCTATAACCTAAAATTATGTAACATGTCATATAACCACAGTCATATGCCTCTTTATTGTCAAAATAGAAAAAGAAAAAGAAAAGGAAAATCAAAAGAAAAGAAATATTAAATCAAAAAATAAATAAAAGAAAAAGAAAAATATTAGTATTCTAGTGTACCATAATATCTTAGTTAACTTTCTAGATACTTCTATTAGAGTTCTTAATCATATGAATATAATTATTCTTTGGTTATATTAGTGTTGTTCCACTAGATTAGAATATACTTCAATAATATTTAGAATAGCTGTTATCTTCAAAAGATCTTATTATATTCTCTTAGAATTCTTCTAAAGGTAAGTACTACTTGTGTTTAGTCTAGATAATAATTCTTCTGGAGCACAAACTCTGTTAAATTCCATAGACTTTGCTTAGTTGCCCTAATAGCTAGAAATCCTAATAAAAACACCTAAAAGATTACTTAGAAAGACAGTAAATATAGAACAACAATTGCTGGAGTATGTTAGAAATTCTTAGAGTAAACTTAAACATTTTTTACCTTTATAATTTCTTCTTAATTTTCTTTATAGTTCAGTCTTCTTATTTTCTTTATTGGACTTAGTTAAGGAACATGATATGATATCATATGTAACTATTAAAATATCATAAAATGTGATAGAGATATGATATATGTCATTATCACTAATATACTGTCATATGACTTATAAAGTAGACTATTCTGTAGCAGAAACTCTATCAAATTCTCTTATGTCACTTAATATACAAATATACTTTTATCTTAACACTTGGACCTAAGTCATAATATTAGAACTCAATAACTCTTTTTGAGACTGTCCAGCACAAGGCCTTCTTTCTCTTATTCCTTTATTATTCTTAACCAAAGGCAGTACAGCTCTTAGTCAAGAAGAAACTAGCTGAACCTTAGGTTTAAGGGGTTGGTAGTTGCTATCAGAAGATATATATAGTGAATAGTGTAAACCAAACTATTGCCTGCACCTAGATATATTCATCATTGAATTAGGTAGTATCCAGTAGTATACTTACATCTTTCTTCTATTAGCTCTATTGTGATTTAACAGAATTCTCTAAGAGTCTATCTAGATTAAAATGACTTTTTTAAGTTAAAATACAATATAATTCAATTAGAGCAGTAGTTAGTATTTAGGTAGTCAGTAAATAGTGTCAGACAGAACAAATAGTAGACTTACCATGATTTTGTCAACTTCAAAGTATAAGATTGCTATAACTTAAGTCTAGAGATTAGAACAAAAGACCACTCTTATATTGAGTAACACAAGAGAACTCAATAGAGTTCCTAAGTACAAGATGTCTATCTTATATACAAACTACTAATAGTCCATACTACACTCTTTTAGCCCTACCCTAATAACCATGTGTTTGTCTTGAGATTGACATATATTAACTATGCTATATAACATTATTGTTTTTAGAACTTTCTATGTTGTTCCATTGTGTCATGTGACTGTGACCTATGTGACCATGACTGTGACATGTGACATCACATTTGTCTTCTTCACCTATATTTAAATAAAGAAAAAGAAATTCAAAATAAAATAAAGAAACCTAAAAGAAAAATAAAATAAAGAAACCTAAAAGAAAAATAAAATAAAATGAAACCAAGTCCATCATTCACAACTCTGGCAAAGATAGTAGCACAACCTTCTCTCCAGCACCAACTCTCTTTTTTAACCCACCTACCATCTTTACTACCACTATCTTATACTATAACAGCAGAAATATATAGTGGACTGAATTTAAGCTCTAATATAACAGAATTGTTAGAGGCTACTAGAAGAAATGAGGAGATGATAGATTTAATGTGACAAATAATAAAATGGGAAGGTCATACAAAAAATAAAGAAGCAGATAGAAAAGTTGAAGAATATTAGAAAATAAAAGGAAAGAGAATAGAAAAAAGGTAAAGATGGAGAGAGTACACAAGATATGAAGAAAGAAGAAGAGTAAGAGAAGAAAAAGAAAAGAATAGAATAGAGAAAGAGTGTAAGAGAGTTGAGAAGATGAGAATAACAAGAGAAAGAAAAGAAGAAATAGGAGGATTTTGAGCATATTGCCCATTACTAAAGAAATAAGAGGAATAAAGAAAAGAGAGAATCAACTTGGCAGCTCTCAAATGAATTCAAAATATTAACAAGACAAGTGATAAAAGTAGGAGTACCAAATATGGGAGGATTGGAGAAGGATAGAAGAACAATCTTGAGGGAAATTATGTTGAAGGAAGAAAAGAAAAAGGAGAAAAGAAACCAGTTAAATTAAAAAGGATAGAGAGAGAGAAAAGAACTATTGAGGTAGTTAATAATAAAGATTATATTAGAAAGAATAGATATACAGGAAGGAATAACAGTAGAGGCGCTCTTAGACAGTAGTGCCACAGGTCTTGTCATGAGTCCAGAATTTGTAAGAAAACAAGGATTTAAGCTAAAGAAGATAAAAAAACCAATATATGTGAGAAATGTGAATGATATATTTAATAAGGAAGGACTAATAGAGCATACAATGAAGATGAACATTTTCTACAAGGACACATGAAGAGAATGAAAATTGACATGATTAAGAGCAAAAGTAAAACATTATCTTAGATATATTATGGCTTGCTTACTATGATCCTAAGATAAACTGGAAAATATGAAAAATAAAGATGACAAGATGTTTGGAGGAGTGTGAAAAGCAGTGGAGGGCAGTATAGAAGAAACTAGAATAGAAAAAACAAAAGGAGGAAAAAGCAAAAGAAGAGCAAGAAAAAGAAAAAGAAGAGGTAGAACAATAGAAAGAAAAGAGAGAGGAAAAAAAGAAGGAGACCATCAAGAAATAAATGATGAAGAGGATAGTAAAAGAGTAAGAGATTTAAAAGAAGAAGCAAGGTCAGAAAAGAGACAAAGAAACTAGTTTCAGAACAATTTCACTAGTGGATTCATGTATCTGGTAAGAAGGCAAGTGAACAGATACCTACCAGAAAAACATGAGACTATGCCATAGACTTGAAAAAGAGGTTCATTACAAAAAAGGAAAGGTTTACCCTTTATCTTGAGATAAGAGAGAGAAAGTGAGAGAATTAATAAAGAATAGCTATATAAAGAGTATATCAGACCTTCTAAGTTATCTCAGATGGCACCAGTGTCTTTTGTAGGAAAGAAGAATGGTAAGAGATATATAATACAGAACTATAGATATCTGAATGAATGGACTGTAAAGAATAATTACTCTCTATCTTTAATATCAGATATTGTAAAGAACCTAAATATTAAGAAAGTATTTACCAAACTAGATAAACAATGAGGTCACAATAATGTATGAGTAAAAGAAGACAAGTGAAAGGTAATGTGTCACAAAATTTATTCAGCTTGTATTTCTACAACTAGTAGACTGATTTTCACAAACTAAGTTGCACTGGAAAGCCTCAAATAAGAGCTATCTGCACATATATTGGATATACAAAAGTGACAACAAACAACTGAGATATCAGACCATCAGTAACTGTAAAATCTTTGTTTGCTAATATCTCATGAATAGCTGGACAGATTCACACTATTAATCTTGCATTGGAAAGTGCTTATCAAAACATATATAGTATATCTCATAACAATAAGTATTTATAGGAATATAAGCATATTAATGTAGTGATATAATTAGTTACCTTCTAAAATTAGCTTGACAGCTGCTATGACAGATAACAGCTCCCATTAAGTATGAGTTTTGATCATGTGATAGAAATAGCTTGTATATAGACTATAAACTATTGCTCTTTTGTATAGATACTTTTATATCTAAGAATTAAACCTTAGACTTAACAACATCAATCTTCATTATTTATTATTGATATCTGTATTGATCTTAATCATCATTGTCATTATTAAACTTCTAAATCACTTTTAAATCTCTGAGAGTGCACTCAAGATTCAGATATCACAAACAAGTGAGTAGTTTATTTCATAATACTAATAAGTTATATTAAATAGTATAGGTTACTTTTAGTAGAGGTTATTTACTTTCAAAAGCAACCATGTAATAATCTTCTAGACTTGTGGAGTACTCTCCACCAGTCTTATAATGCTATAGCTAATTTTCCTATTAATCTATCTATTCTAGATTATTACAAATAAGCTACTCACTGGTTGTAATACTTGAACTTAGTGATGTTTTAGAGGTTCAGTATAAGGAGATAATGATGAGTAGTATCAACAAGAATAATTGATATTGTTAAGTCTAAGGTCTAGCCCTCAGACACAGAGGTATATATACAAAAGAGTAATGGTCTGTGTATAAGCTGTTGCCATCACATGATCAAAACTCATACCTGATGGGAGCTGTCATCTGTCATAACAGCTAT
>Ga0157357_1000461_pt1 | contig 17552 bp, 15 predicted proteins | sample AttcapACBM1_FD_111485 | JGI IMG/M metagenome (GOLD analysis project Ga0157357, IMG submission 111485) | Fungus gardens microbial communities from leaf cutter ant in Botucatu, State of Sao Paulo, Brazil - Atta capiguara ACBM1 | ecosystem: Host-associated > Fungi > Mycelium > Unclassified ... | reverse complement strand
TGATGGCAACAGCTTGCGCACGGACCATCACTCTTTTGTATATATACCTCTGTGTCTGAGGGCTAGACCTTAGACTTAACAACGTCAATTATTCCTGTTGATACTTTTCATCATCTGTCAGTCATCATACCCTTATACTGAACCTCTGAAACACTATTCAGCCCCAGTATCACAACCAGTGAGTATCTTATTTGTGATACCTGCCCTCTGTTGAGGGTTTGCCATTACTATATTTGTCCTCTCTACTCCTTCCATTGGAGCAGGTCCTGTTGGAACCTGCTGTTGAGGCGTTTTCTACCTCCTTGGCCAAACTTGAGGCCATGACAGTACTTGTATGTGTGCCTTTTGGTTGTTTAACCTTGGGGTTAGTACCCCACTGCTCTCCTTCTTCCTTCTTAATCTCTCTTCTTCTCTCTTGCTCTTCCTTCAATTTCTATCCAGGGTAATTACCCTCTTGAACCAGTGTTCAATTGTGGTCAGTTGGCTCTCAGCTTCCATCAATTTTCTCCTAATGCTCCCATTCATGCCCCTTTTGAACTCTTTGATTAGTAAGCATTCTTTATATCTGCTTCCTCTTGCTATCCTTTTGAAATCTTGTACAAACTCCTCTATTGTTCTTTCTTCTTGCTCTATTCTTTTCAACTCTGCTACTTTTATCGACTCCTCATTCCCTCCTCCAAACTCTTTCTTGATTTCTGCTAAAAATTCCCCCATTGATTCAAACTCTAACTCTCTTGCTTCCAATTCTTCTAATATATTCTTTTTTCAGATATCTGCCAATCCACCTTGGACATGTGACAATATCCATTGGATTTGTTTTTCTACTGTGTCACAAACTTCATTCAGCTTGTATCTTCACAACCAGTAGACTGATTTTCACAAACTAAGTTACACTGGAAAGCCCCAAATGAGGGCTATCCACACATATGTGGGATGTACAAAAGCAACAACAAATGACTGAGATATCAGGCCATCAGTAGCTGTAAAAGCTTTGTCTGCAAATATCTCATAAATGGCTAAATGGATCCACATGATTGAACTTGCATTGGAAAGTGCTCATCAATCCATTTACAATAATATATGATGCATCTCAAAGCAATAAGTATTGGTAGAGATACAAGCATATCAATGTAGTGACATAATTAGTTACCTTCTAAAATTAGCCTGACAGCTGCTATGACAGCTGACAGCTCCCATCAGATATGAGTTTTGATTATGTGATAGTAACAGCTTGTACATGGACCATTGCTCTTTTATATATATACTTCTGTGTTTGAGGGCTAGATCATAGACCTTAACAATGTCAATTACTCTTGTTGATACTACTCATCATTATCTCCTTATACTGAATCTCTAAAACACTACTAAGTTCAAGTATCACAACCAGTGAGTAGCTTATTTGTGATACATATCTAATATCTCTGATATAGAATCATGGAAAAAGGCAGTATAAAAATATGTATCTTTATTGGATTCTCTCTGGAATAAGTGATTCAAACATACCAAAATTACTAAATGTTCTGAAGTGTGATGGAATAAAAAGTACAATGCTAAGCTGAATATATCACACTTCCAAGTTTATAGTAGATTGGAAAAAATTCAAAGAGGTTATCAAGAAAACAAAACAATTATTCTTGGATGAGAAAATTCAAGAAATCACCTCAAGAAACAAAAGACCTTGGGATTTAATGAATTGTATCAAGAAATATAAGCTACCAGCCATTGAAGCCCTGCAGTTCAATGGACAACTATGTATCAAACTTAAAGATCTTTGGAAAGTGCTTCATTACATGTTCAACTTAGCTCAAAATTGTCAAATCAATTCACAGTTACTTAACAAAATGCTAGTAAAGTCTATTTCTAAGTAGCTGTTTTTTTCTAAAGTAGAGTTTAGAGATGTTATCAAAAAGTGTAGCACTTTGTCAATGCCTGGGCCTGATCATATCTTGTGGTGCTATCTCAAAATTCTGACTGCTGATGACAAATATACCATGAACTTTGTTAACATTACTAATAGGTGTATTAATCTTGGTTATTAGACATTGTGTTTTAAGATATCTTTGTCAATTATTATTTCCAAACTAAACAAGGTGGCTTATGACTTTCCCAAAGCATTTTAACCAATTATTCTTCTCAATATACTTAGAAAGCTCATTGAGAAAATTATTAGTGACAGATTACAAGTTCAATCCATTTTCTCTAACTTTGTTCACCCCAATCAACTTAGAGAATTGAAACAGTAGTCTACTATAGATACTAGTTTATACCTTACCTATCTCATTTGCATAGAATGGGTTAAAGGTCTCTATACAAGTACTTTGGCTTTTAATATTGCTCAGTTCTTCTCTTTACTTAACCACATTCTTCTTTTGATGATTTTGGACAAAACTGGCTTTAATTTAAGAATTTCTTCTTTCTTTACCAATTATTTAACTGATAGAAGAACACAGTATGTCTGGAACAATTTTGCCTCTTTTTCTTTCAGAGCAGATGTAGGTATAGAACAAGATTCTGTTTTCTCACACATTCTCTCTGCTCTTTACATTGCTCTTATATTTCATATATTTGGAAAAAGAACTAAAAATATTTTATATAATATTCCCATTTTCACTCTTTCTTTCATGGACAACAGTCTTTTTATTTCTCAAGAAAAAAGTTTTGAAAAATTGAATGTGAATATTTTTTGTAGTTATAGTATCATTTTCTCTCTTTTTGAACAATTTGGTCTCACTATCAAACCAGAGATTTTTTATTTTTCTAGGGTGACTAAATTTTGATCCTCTTCTCTTATATCTTGGTCTGTTAGGAGGCTCTCTATTGCAACCTAAAGCAAACTGAAAATATCTCAAGTTCATATTCAACAGAAAACTCTCTTTTCATCAACACATTTGCTTTTATTCTAACAAGGCTCTATTGACTATTAAAAGTATGAAAATACTAGAAAACTCTACCAGAGGTCTATTACCCTCTCACAAACAACTACTATACTGTACATATATTATACTAATTGCTCTCTACAATTTTCTGCTCTAATACTTCAAAGGTGTTTTGCTTTATTACTCTCTCAAGAAGCTTAGGAAAATACAATGAAGAGCAGTGCTATGGATTATAGATGCCTTTTGTATATCACCTTCATGTAGAGTTAAGGTGATTGCTAGTCTCATTCCAATATACCTGAAAATCAGTGAAAAACAACAACTGAGGATGGTGTCTTTACCAAAATAGCATGCCCTCAACTCACTTCTAGATAAACATCTTTCAAAGAATGCAAATCCTTATTGTTTATTACTGGAGAATCTGACTTCTAAACAATGTCAGAAACTTAAGAGCCACATTGTTGATTCCAATGATTGCCTGAATAGCTTATTTTCTTCTTTTGACAGCTTACATAAAGAAATCTCTTCTGGTTTTCATTGAGTAGACAATTTTTCTAATTGTTTTTCATTCTATGCAGTAAATTGCAGAGGTAAAGATGTTGTGAAAGCTCATCTTCAAAATCTCAACAAAATAATTGAAGACTCCTATATATATTCCAAAAACTATCATTATTATTTCTGACATTAGTATCAAAAACAATGTTACCACTTCTATTTTGTATGTCTGGTTGAAACATTTTGGCCAAAATAATTCATTATATAGTCAATATCACTTTTACTGAAGCTCAATTGTTCACTATCAGATACAGAATTAATCAAGCTGTTCATATCCAAAATATCTATTATATCTTTATTATTATAAATGATATCTACTTAGTAAGACAGATCTTTGATTCATTCTCTTGTTCCTATCAACTATAATCTATTGCAATATTTTAAGACCTTAGAGAATTTTTTAATAAAAGGTCCAACAACTCCATTACCTTTTAGGATTGTCTGAGCAGTACTAAATGGATTCATCATTCAAATGTTGATAAAGAGACCAAACAGTTCAATTACATGCCTAATCTCTCTTGCAAACTGTCTTGATTGAAACTTCAACAAGAGGGAAAAGTATAAGTCTATGAGTCATAACTAGCAAATAACTTTTCAAGTGTCAGAATATAAGAGTAATAACTTCTTTGATCTTCTTGATGAGGAGTACCTACCTATTAAGCCTATATATACTAAAGGAGATACTTGGCTCAAATTATTTGGTTATTCTAACTTGTTGTGTGTAAGAGCTACAAGAATGATCACTAATCATACTATTACAAAATGAACTACTCACTTATTTGTGATATCTGAACCTTGGGTATACCCTCAGAAGTTTAGGAGTGATTCAGAAGTTTAATAGTGATAAAAATGATGATCAAGATCAATATAGATGATAAAGAATAAAGAATGATGAAAATTGATGAATAATAAATGATGTTGTTAAGTCTGAGATCTAATTCTCAAATATAGAAATATATATACAAAAAAGTAATAGCCTGTATACAAGCTGTTTCCATCACATGATCAAAACTCATACCTGTTATCTATCATAGTATATGTTAGGCTAATTTTAGAAGATAACTAATTATGTCACTACATTGATATACTTGTATCTCTATTAATACTTATTACTATATGATATACTATATATATTAAGATCAAAGAAGGTAGACTTGATTTATTTTATTTTATTTTTATTTATTTTTCTATTTTCTATTTTTAGAACAACTGGGGTTAGGGTGAATTGGTCATGCCATCACATCAGTTACCTAATAGCGTAGTCACAAGACAGATCACAAGACTTGGGAGAATTTATTAGAAGATTTGAGAACAGATGACATCATACAACATGGACACCACATGGTTGTTTAGGGTAGGGTGCACAGTACTTAGCATGGACTATTTGTAGGACCATATAAGGTAGACTAGTTTGTAGAAGAGGATAGGTGAATATTGCTAGAGGTTCTTCTCCAAAGAATCTTTTGATTGTCTATGTATTTCATATCCAATTAAGTCAAGATGACACATCCTTCACAAATATAGGAGATATAATAATTATTAGAATCACAACAAGGAGTCTTTGGTGTATTTTTTTGTCTTTTTGGAGTTCAATTCAAGTGTTTTTGATTTTCACAAATATATTACCTAATAATGACTCCATTTCTTACTTTACCTAATGTAAAATAGTATCACCTATTTCTTCTTTTACTCTTCTTTTTCTTTTCTCTTCTTTTACCTTTTTTCCTTCCTTTTTCTTTTTTGTCTTATATAACTTATATTGTAGCTACTATGGTTTAATACTATATTTTATGAAATAAATTGCTGAATTAAAATTAAAAAAACAATGTATATTACAAACCAAGAAATCAAAGTAAACTTACCCTAAGATGGGCTTTGTCAAATATTATCAAATAATTTTAGATCAAGTTGGCAGGGAGCCCACTAAGTTCAGGTCTACCTGTGAGCTTATCATTGTTATTACAGATACCATTCAAGGTTCATTTGTTCTTGATCATGTTTATTTAGTATGCCTATATCCCACTTTATAGCCCATGATGTAGCATATTATGATATAAACATCCTATATCACAATATCATTGCAGAGAACAAAATAACTTCCTCAGTTTGCAGCCAATGCCTTCTCCTCTCCTTCTTCCTTTTATAGAGCAATGATTAAGGGAATGTAAGTTTTCCCATTATTACTATGTCCAAATTTTAAATAGAGTTGAGGTAGATTTTGTACTAACAGCACAAGAAGCCAAGAGCTATGATAGTCACAGAAATTCATTGTCAAGTAATTGCTTGATATGTAAAGTTCCAATTAAAGTAATACCAAGATTAGCTTCTTTATATCATTGTTAATATTCCCTTGATATGTCTAGACTCTTAAGATAGCTGTTTTAATGATTTGTGTCTTGTCTGCATGGTAACTTCTTTCTTACTTACTCTATCTAGAATCCAAAGTTATGAAACAACTAGATGAAGCTCTTTTAGTATCAATCTATCACTAGGCTCATATTATTGCCATTAATTTCAGAATTCATTATACAGCTTAATAATAGATTTTCTCAACTACTTATTGTCAAGTACTCAGATAATTCCAATTGTTCTCTTGAATATATTAACAGAAAATTTGGCAACAGGATCAAGGATGAACAGTATTTGGAGCTGATCCAAAGTAAATAGTAAGTTGAGTATTTTGTATTCAGGTAGTCCTATATATTCATATGGTGTAGCATGTTCATAGAAGAAAGTAACCTGTATATTGAAATACACAAAAAACATTTTTTGAGATAGGATGATCTCATAGGTAAAGCTAGAATCAATTTTGATGATCTATGGCAACATCTAGCATCCTAAACACAGATAGAAAGGAAATGTGAGTGAATTTCTAGGTCAATCACTTCTGATTTACTCAGAGTATTTTAGAAAACTTCAAGGTGGAATTTGACAATCTGATCTAATTTTAGGTTATCATTGAGATATGTCATGTTGATCTTCTGTTCAAGTCTAATTGTAGGCTTACAGTATTGATATAGTTGAACAAATCAAACACATAATGATAGAGTTGAACAAGTTCTAGCCTGTTTTGAATCATCTTAGTCCTATAGGTAATGTTACTTAGAGAAGGCCATTAGCAGGGTAATTGATCATTGACTAAAACATACATATGTTATCTGACTCAGAGCAGCTAAATCATGTTGTACAAGCTATGGTTGCCTATATTGATTTTTTTTACTAAGTTGGCTATTTTTTCTCTTTCAATATGAATAATATAACTAATTAATTTTCTAGTATCTTGAGAGCTAGGAAGAATTCCATAAAGTAATACAGAGCCTTACAAAAAGTATAATGGTCTTAGTGGGCTAGCTGAACAGGCTCAAGGAAATTCTAATATCAGATGAACTGAATAATTGTCATATTCCAAACTCTGAAACATGTTTGACTTCAATACAACATCAAATCCATGTAGTTATTTGGCCGTATTTGTGCCCAAAACTCTGTTGGTGGTTTGGTACTTTATAATGGACTTAATTCCATCAAAGGTCCATGGTTATTTCACTTTATTTGAGTCAAAATCCATGGTCATGTTTATTTGTGTCCATTGTCTAATTATCTCCTTCAAACTCTGCAAATTTACTCAGACTTTATACAGAGTTTTCCCCTCTCCAAATCTGAACTCCTATGTAGTATTTCACTAATGAAACACTTACTCAGAGATCTGTTTTAGTTCCTTCTTTTGTTATTTTATGTATTCAAGGCCAATGACCACTTTGTAATAGCTAGCCTGATAATCAACTAAAGTTGACACTAAATATCTGGTGTTAATGGTGATGCACTTTACATCTTGCCTTATAACTCCTTACAAGACTATCCTCTGAAATTGTGACTATGTGGCTCATAGGAGGCACAACACATAAGTTGAGGCCAAGGTTGTTCTGACAAGTCTGCATCATTGAGCTCATCACATGAAGTTTCTACACTCTGTGCATGTCTGAGCCAACTCTATGAACTTTCACCTTCAAGTGTAAACTGTGCCTAACAACAATACTATAAGAGAGTTTTCTATACTAATGAAAGAAGTGGTAAATTTTATTCAGAGATAGCTGGAAAGTTGCATGTATACATATTGATTCATCTGGGATGTATTTATGACTGATACTGAATAAATGGCCATAGTCAATATATTTTTGATAACTCTCAAAAAGAAAGGGAAATTGAATTATGGGAGAAACTAGATATCTTCAAGAACAGATTCAACAGAAATCTTATTATAGAGATTCAAGTAGTATAAGCCAAAGCCACTGATGAAAAGAAGCTGGATAATCTGCTATATTCTATTGAAAAGCCTTCTCTATGTGATCTATGTATGAAAAGTACTTACAATGATATTCTAGACAAGATTGAAAGCAAGATGAAGAAGGTCAAGAGCCCTCATGTAATTTGGATAAGAGGATCATCTAGTATTAGGAAATCTGTCTTGACAGCTAGTATTGCCACTTGACTACAAGAGTAAGATTAACAAGTAATATGCTTTTGGTTTAACTATACAAAATATTGTATAATCACTACAGATACTCTGTGGTATGTTGTCACTTATGATCTTACCCACTTATACCCCTCTGTATGCTAACACATTCTTAAAGACAATACAAAACTTATTTTATCTAATATTGATTACATCTTTGAATAGCTTATTAAGAGGCTATTATCTATACTGAATGATATTTCATGTGTGTTATATGCTAAGTCCACTCATCCAAAAAACACATCCATGTGGTACACTCTTTGTCAACAACTAATCCAAATAAAGCCCACCTTACTTGCAATACATCTCATGGCAGTGATGCAATCATCCAGATATTCCATCTTCCATAATAAAGATACTCCTATTTGACTCAGTCTTCTATGGTGGAGTCACTCTTGTCAGTGAGTAATTGTGGTTGATGCATTAGATAAGTATGATGGGCTCAGACATAACTTTTCTGGGTAGAGAAATTATGAAGCCCTTTTACATATGCTTAAGCATTAGATAGAAGTTGACAATTTAAAGAAATTCAAGCTGGTCATTATAAGCTGACCAGAGAATTGTATCACCAAAACTTTTCCTAATTTGATCAGTGCTTATGTCAATATTCTTTCCAGAAATGATATTAAGCTAGGAGATAGTATCTCTGATGATATTTATATATTCCTTAAATTATGACTTAATAATATAAAAGTGGGAGATAAATAGATTAAGAAGTCTCTTGATTACCTAGTTTCTTATACTACTGGAATATTTACCTGGGCAACAACTGTTGTCAACTTTCTCAAATTGGACCCTGAAGTATGGTTTGAGATTCTTGAAGCTAGAAGATAGGAGATAATATAGAGAGATTGGATGACTTGTACTTGCTATATTTCACTATTGTTAGAACATTATTTGGATGTGTTTTAGAGCAATAAATCCAGGGAGTTACCTCTATAATTGTCAAGAACAAAAGAAGTAGACTTAACATTTCTCTATTTTCTTTTCAATTTATTTTCCTTTATTCTATTTTTAGAACCAGGATTAGGGTTAGAGTGACAAGATCACGCTGTCACACAGCAGGTCACATCAGACAACATGGTCACAAGTCACATGACACATGGAAGAATAATGTTATAAAACATGTAAAACACATGTTGACCTTAAGATATACACATGGTTATTTAGGGTAGGCTAGAAATAGCTCACACAGACCATTAGATATTAGTATATAAGGTAGACAATCCTGTACAGAGTTCTCTATTGAGTTCTCTTGTGTTAACCCAATACAAGGTTCTTTTCACTGACCTACTCTAAGGTCTTTGATTTGTAACAATAATGAATACAATGATTTTTTCTAGGCAGCTACTCAATAATAATATACTTGTCAAACTTCCTGGAGTTAAGATTTGGGGTTCAAATTTAATACTATTGATATGAAAAGATCTTGCATCTATGGTTAATACTGGTCTCATGCTTCACTTTTATTATTGTTTCTTTAAAGATTTCCTTCTCTCTGACTTCTTTTGGTAAAAACTATCCAAGCTTTTCACTGTTCAGGATCAAAATCTTCATAGATATCAACTTGTTATATTATGTTTGAACATTATAGTATCATCCAAGCTCCACTTCAATATATATGGCTTGGTCTCTTTGAACATAAGAAATGTTGATATTTTACCTACTGTCAAATTCTTAATTCCTTCTCAAGTTTTATATTCATGTCAATTTTGGGTAGATCACCTTGTTTATACTCCATTTAAGGATTAGTTTATAGAGGTGGTTATATTTGTAATATATAAGAAGCTATTATTCTGGATGGAGGTGATAAGTATGTTAGGAGAGGACTATGAGATATTTGGGATCTTGACACAAATTTTAGCATGGCCTAGATTGATGATGTGTCTCCAAATTGTTTATTGCAATACATGTCTGATAGTGGGTAGTCAGATACTTGACTCTGATGATGAGCTGATATCATTTATTTGGAATGCTCTCTGATTTATTTTGGTATTCATTATTCCTATCTCTGAAAGTACTTCTTATACATATCTATCTTCCATTTTTCCCTAAGCATTTTCTTGTTGCCAACAAGCTCTGTTTAAGGTTTCCCAACACACTCAGGATCATTAAAAGTAGACCAGTTCAATAGCCAATGACTATTTTTACTACAAAGTACCATAGATATAATATGAAGCATATTGTCTTCTCATTATATGAAAGGACTTTGCTTCTATGTCAGTAAAAAGTGTATATCTGCAACTCAGAAATAGAATATCATATTTCAGACTCATTTAAATCAAAATATGTCTTCTTATTGAAGTGATGTCTGTTTTAGCTTTGATAGGAAGTATGTTTTGGTTAAGTATATAAACAATACAGTGGTCTGAGACATTGAGGGAGATATGCTAGGATTGCAAACCTTAAACTTAGTTTATTTTTCTTATTCTTTATTTTCTTTTCTATTTATTTCTTATTTTGGGACTTAGGGTTAGGGTTAGTGTGATGTCACATAATACTATCACACAAAGTGACTTGGTGGTCACATATTGGTCACATGTTACATGATCACATATCATAATGGAAAATAGTAGAAGGTTTTGGAAAGAATGATATTATAACATATTTGATATATGTTAATCTTATAGTTAATGTATGACATTTAGGGTAGGCTAATAGTACTGTAGCATGGACTAGTAGTTTAGCATATATAAGATAGACAGTTTTGTACAGAGTTCTCTATTGAGTTCTCATGTGTTATTCTAATACAAGATTCTTTTTATTGACCCACTTTAAGATCTTTGAGTTGTAACAGAATAAGAAGTAGTTTGAAATCTGTTTCAAAGCATTCTGCTTACTGTAAGGGAACTGGCTGTTCCAAGCTCTTTCTCTTCCATATATTTTGGCTGATTCATGATCTGTAATCCTTTTCTATATCTATACTTATTTGCTTTTCTGATTTCTCATATTCTAGACCTCTTTAGACTGTATATCAATACTCCCAATTATCTAAATATATATCATTAAACTCACTTTTCTACACTATCTTACTCTTCCATAATACTCTGTAGTCTTCTAAAGTCTTCTAGTATTATCCACATATCCACTCGTCTGTTTTTTTATACCCTAAAAATACCTGCTAAGTACTCTAGCTCTCTTCCATTTTAGTTATTCTATTTTCAACTATTACTGGTTACTTAAGTGTTGTGGCAACCACTAGTCACAAAGACCTATAGTAACACGAACAAGTAAAGCTCTCAGTAGGCTATCAATATGGGAATCACAAGAGAACTTAACAAGAAGTTTCCACTGTATTGTTACTCTATTTATATTATTACATGATGGTCTGTGCTACTAATAATTACACCTGCCCTTATGTCTATGCTTCATCCTCATATCTGCCTTATGTTTTACTCAAGGTCACCATGTTGTATCTATGTGCCCTAATATCATCTTCTAGATCCTTCTACCATGTTCTAGGCCTATAATATCACATCATGTGACATGTCATGTGACTGCAGTGTCATGTGCCTCTTCATCATCCAAAAAAAAATCAAAAAGAGAAAAGAAAGCAAAATTAATATAAAATCAGAGAAATTAAATAATAAAAAAAGAAAAATTGTCAGTGTCCAAAGCATTCCATAACATTAAGTATCATTATTCCTTGCTTATGTAATTGGAATTCTAACACATTAGAATAGATCTGTTAATATATAGAGTAATCTTCATCTTCAGAAATTCTCATTCTGTTCTCTTAGAATTTTCTAGAGGTAAGTATGTAGTTAAGTATTTCTCAGACAATAGACTTAGGATTTTCTGAAGAGGTTTGAAGTGCTAGGCCCTTCTACCTAGTTGTCCTAACACTTACTAAGTACTTGGGGTACAATTAGTAGTACTAATTAGATAGTTAATATAAATTTTAGTATAAGTTGAATTATTACTACTGTTACTTGTCTTCTATCATTACACATACTCTCTAAACTCTCTATCATAGTACTTACTACAAGTAAGTAGTTTTCAGTTGTCCACAATATACCATACTATTATACATTCTGTTTCTTCTTATAGATTATGGGCCTTAGTTATCTCTAGTTGTTTTAATCTCTAGTTAGCACTTTTTTAGGCTGCTTTCTATTAGAATCTTCTATATCCTTCCATTGTGACTATGTGACCGTGACTGTGACATGTGACCAATTATGTGACTATGATATTATGCTAAACCTTAACTCTAGATTCCCAAGTATAGAAAATAAGAAAAAATAAAATAAAAGTGGAAAGGAAATTGAAATAAATAAAGTCTATTGTCTTCAACTCTGATATTACTCCCCCTTCAAGGTTTCTCCTCTAGAGAAACTAACTTCCATTTTTACCAGTTTCTCTCCAACTTCCTCAGATATTTCTTTTTAAATTTCCTATTATTCTATTTATACAACATTTTTGCCGTATACTTTCTTGGTAGCTCTCCTCTTCTAAACTTTTTTTCCTCTGCCAAGTCCAACTTCTCTTATTGTCTTACTTCTGCACTCAATTTTCCTTTGAATTTCTCTACTGCTTCTTTTGCATTTTCTAAGTCTTTTTTCTTCTTCTATGTGTCCTGTTTGTTATGGTATGCTTGGATACTAACATTTTTCTTTTTCTTTTATTTATTTTTTCTTGATTTAATATTCCTTTTATTTTGATTTTCTTTTTCTTTTATTTATAACAATAAAAAGGCACAAAAAATTGCTTTTTTCTCTCTTACCACCATCTCAATTGGTAGTGCCTATAGAGGATTAGTGAATATAAATTACATTTCCTCTGCTATGGCTATTGTTTCTGACAATTTGACTCCTAATTCTGACATAAACATGGTTTTTGATCTAGACAACAATATTTATGATATTGGTGAAGGCTCTGTAGAAGATAGAGGCTGTTCTCTATCGTACAGCATACACAAGACAAGATCTCCTTCTATCTCTTTAAGCAAGTACTCAGAAGACTATCATGTATGTGTTCAAAGGAGAAGTGACAAAATAAACAAAGATGAACCTGCTAACTCCATTGGTAGTATCAATGTAGAGTATGCATCCTATGGGGAAGAGAAAGATCAGGTCAGTAAGGTGAATGACCACACTAACAACATGTTGTAACAATGTGTTTTAAGTGAGGTCCCATCTTCAAGCACTACATCAAGCAACAATGTGTTTGACATTTAATTGAGCTATGATGTCGATCAAGCTCTTGACCCTGAAGAATGGGATAGGGTAAAATATATCCAAGGTAAATCCATTAATAACAATCCTAACAATATTAAGGACCTTAAGGATATAGGAAAGGCAGCATGAGAGTTTCTCTCTTTATTCTATAATTTATATTGGGATGGCCTGTATGTAAATGATAACAACATTATGTTTAGAAATAAGGTAAAGTCCAAATTTACTCCTCAAGTTCCCAAATTGGTGAATAACAACAAAGGTAAGGAAGTTGTAAAGCCTACTTTCATTTCCTCAATTTCTTCTCCAATTCCTGCTAAATTGCAGAAAGAAATCATTGAATTATCCAAATATTTCAAAAAACACTAACTTCCAACAGAAGAAGTCATATGTGAATACAACTTCTCCATCCAAATAAACAAACCCAGCTACCCCAATGAACATTGCTAGAGAAATGTTGAAGATCAAGGAAATATTTCCTAACCTTTCCAATAAAAAAACAAAAGAAATGCAGAAGATCATAAACAGTTCAAATGAAAAAGTCAAGCCAAAAATCAACATGACCACCAAGGGTCTATCTAGAAAGCAAGTCATCATCCCTATGAACAACAATATTGTGAAAGAATTTATCAAGAGATCAAGCAAGCACATAGTCAATATCAACTGTGCACTCAAAATGATTAAATCTAACACAATTGCCAACTTTATTCATGTGGATAGCAAAGGTATAATAATTACTACCAACAACATATCTTCAGGATCAGATCTTCAGGAGATTGATAAATATGTTAAAAACTCACTATCTTCTGATGAAGACAAGATCTCCTCACCTAGACTTCTGCAATCGAAGTCATACCTCAAGATTGTTGGTATTCCATTCATTAGTGAAAAAACAAGCAACTATGTTTCACTGGACAAAATTAAAAATGTTCTGAAAAATAATCACTTATTCAACAACATTGTCCTTACATCAAAATCTCGTATCATTAAGGTATCTCCCAAGGCTGACATGGCCATCATTTGGATAGACATTTGGGATACTCAAAACAGATCAAATGCTAAGAAAGTCATTAACTGAAGATTCAATATTGGTAGCTACATCACAACAGTTTGAGGTGTAAATATGAATCTAGGCATACTACAATATAAGAACTGTTGGAAGTGGGGACATATGGCAGGAGTATGTCATATTTAAGAAGCTAAATGTGTGAAATGTAATGGTCTCCATCTCACTGAACACCATTGTCACTTTTACATGGTGTTGTAAAGCTAATGAAAAAACTAACCCACCTAGGTTAGAGACAAAGAAGGGTGAGCCTTGCCCTCATTCATTCAAATGCCTCAACTGTAAAGGCAAATACCAAGCCAATTTATATGAATGTTCTTTTTGGAAACACTGCTTTAATAAGGAATAGCACTCAAAAGAATACGTGAAAATTTGGAACAACTGAAAGAACTCAACTCATTCAGCTGTGAATGGTTCATCAATATGATTTTGAAAGACTTAAAGATATTCTCTTAAAACATATAAAAGAATAACTTTCTCATCAACACTATTCTTGAGGTTAACCAAAACTTTGACATCATATTCATCCAAGAACCATTATGGATAACAATCAGAACTATTTCCAGTCCAGTGAATTGTGAAGGTGTTCCACTAGTAGGCATTCCAAATCATCCCAATTAGCTTACTTTTGCTAGAGAACTGTGCTCAACAATTGACTCCCCAAGAGTTATCATTTATATTAATGTCAGACTTTCTTCTTTTCAATTCTCTCTTTGTAAAGACATTATTAACCATAGAGACATTTTACTTGTATTATTCTTCAACGATAACAATATCTTTTGGATCATGAATGTCTATTCTGGCTCATCTCATTCCACCTTAAAGTATCTCATGGATACTGAGGTAAATATTTCAAACCTGCTAGTTATGACTGGTGACTTCAATATTAGAGACAGTATATGGGATCCTTCTTTCCCACATCATTCATCTATTAGTGACAATCTTATGATTATTACAGACTTATTTAACTTAGAATTGTCAATCCCAACTAACCAAGTTCCAACTAGATATTTGGATATGGTTGGTGAAGCAAACTCAGTCATTGACTTGATGTTCCTACAAAGTGGATCTAATGAGCTCAACAATCATTCTATTCATCCTGGATGATGACTTTCTTTTGACCATGCTCCTATCACAGTGTCCATTCCTATTACAGAAGAGAATATCGTTACATCTAAATTCTTCATTGTAAAAATAGCAAAGAGGAAGAGAACTTCATCAAAAATGTATCATCCATCATCAAGAGCATCGAAGTCTCTGATCTATCAGACATTGATAAACTCAAAGACACTACCAACTCTCTCGCATCAGATATTGAAAATACATGGAGGTCAAATTCAAAACAAGTCAACATCACTAGGCACTTTAAGAGCTAGTGGAACAATGAATGTAACCTAGCACTGAGCAACTATAGATTGACAAGGAATCTTGAGAATTGGAAATCATTCAAGAGCAAGATCAAATCATCCAAATGTTCTTTCTTTAATCTCAAAATTCAAGAAATTGCTAATAAGAAGAGATGATCTTGGAAACTCATGAATTGGGTTAACAAGTAAAAATTACCAGCTATTGAAGCAATCAAGTACAACAGACAACAATGCCATAATATTGGCGACTTATAAAATGCTCTCTATTCTACCTTCAATACAGCCCTCCATCGCCAAGTAGATGTTGAGGTACTTGATGAAATCATCAATAAACCAACTTTCTATTGGCCCCCTTTCTCAAAGGAAGAATTTAGGATTGCCATAGCAAACTGCATTCCAGCTCTAGTTTTATAACTGTGCTCCTATGATATATCACCTGAAAGCTCTAGGAAAAATGCAAAGAAGAGTAGCCATATAAATCCTAAGAGCCTTTAAAATATTACTGTTATATGGTATTGAAGCCATCACTGGACTTATTCCCATTAAACTTCACCTTCAAAAGCTTGGTGGAAGATCATAACTTAGAACATATAAACTTCCACCTAACCACCTCATATGCTTTCTCATCAATCCTTAAAGTAATGTGCATTCACCATAAACTTTATACATCTTGACTCTCTCACCAAGTGTCAACACTTACTCATCAAAAGCCATTTAGTCAACATGACTAATAGATTTAATGAAAGTCTCCTATCTTTTGTTCCTCTCCATTCTGAATTATTGCATGGACTTAGAATAATTGACAATTTCTCAGATTGCATTGCATTTAACATTCGCAACAAAGGAAAAGACAATAAACATTATGCTCATCAACTTGATGACTTGACTTTAGAGTTGTCTTCATCATCTTCTACCACTATAATAACATCAGATACTAGTATCAATAACTACATTGCTACATCCATCTTGCACATGCATACCTATAACAATCCTATCATTAAGATGGTCTATCATGCAGTTCATGTTACAAGTACTGAAGCCAAATTATTTGCCATTAGATGTGGTATCAATCAAGCCTTAAAATTCGATAACATGTCAAAAGTCATTGTCATCACTGACTCCATTCACATGGTGAAAAAATCTTTGAACCAACTGTCCATTCATACTAAGTCCAATCAGTTGCTATCCTATCTAATCTTTGCAAGTCCTTCATGCATCATAAGAACAATTCCATTGAATTTTGGAAATACCCAAGTCATTTCAAGTGGTATCTTCATAATGAGGTTGACAAAGAATTAAAGACCTTCAACCTAATTTCTCTCTTTCTGAGCAAAATATCTTGGGACTTGAGTAAGAAAAGCAAAGCAATAATATCCTCAAAGTCTGGAAAATGATGTTCCAAGCTTCAAACCTAAAAAGAAATCAATTCTTGGACTTACTCGATGACAATAACAACACTATTGAACCATCTTATGTCAAAGGAGGATTGTGGCTCAAAATGTTTGATCACTTGAACTCACTATGTGTGCATGCTACAAGAGCAATCACAAATCACATTCTGATAGGTAAATATAGACTTAGGTTCTTCCCTAGGGAAGAATTTAAATGTTCATGCAGCTTATACCCCATTGAATCAAGACATCATATTCTACATAAGTATAGTAGATTTAATGGTTATTGGAATCTGAGAAGGAACTCTCTAAGTCATTTTGTTATGTTTCTAGAACTTAATCTGGGTGTATTTGCTTTTTCTGAAATTTTAATTTAAAAAATTCTTTTTTTTCTTCTTTTTTCCTTTTTTCTTTTCTTTCTGTTTCTCTCTCTATTTCTAGTTTCATGTACATTTGTTCCTTTTGTAAGTAGTTATGATATAGCTACCATGGTTTGCCATTGTACTCTGTGTAATAAAATGTTAATTTAAAAAAAAACAATAAAGAGGCATGTGACTGCAGTCACATAACATGTCACATGATATGAGGTCATAGGCCTAGACTTTGGGAGAAG
>Ga0157357_1000459_pt1 | contig 17576 bp, 14 predicted proteins | sample AttcapACBM1_FD_111485 | JGI IMG/M metagenome (GOLD analysis project Ga0157357, IMG submission 111485) | Fungus gardens microbial communities from leaf cutter ant in Botucatu, State of Sao Paulo, Brazil - Atta capiguara ACBM1 | ecosystem: Host-associated > Fungi > Mycelium > Unclassified ... | reverse complement strand
ATCGTTTCGTGGCCGCTGTGTATTTGTGTGTCCATGTAAAGGTAGATTTTGCGATATGGCTGTTTCGGTCGGTCCACAAATCCCGCGACTGGCGGAGTAGGATAGATCTAAGGATGTTGACTTGAGAGTTCAGCTCCAGAGCTATTGACTGAGCTCTGTTGATGATTCAATCCACGTGCCGCCACGACTAGGCTTTTCTACTTATGATCACCACGTCGTACGGCCGTGATAATACTTAATACTATCTTTCACCGGCACCTTCAATCATGTCAGATTCATCACGAGTACCGGAATCTCCGATACCAAACAGCCACACAAACTTTGACGCAGAGATCACAATATCTCAACTCCGTGAAGAGCTACGAAGAACGCGAGAAGAGAAAGACTCCCTCGCTTCACAACACCAGACTTTGTTGTCTAAAGTGTCGAATATACGGAGTACTTTAGGTGCCAAACTCAAACAGGATGCTGTACGCAACTATATTATATTTTTAACCCAGTCACCACCACCTATTCATTAATCTAAATGCTTTTTCTCTAACTATCGTGTGCAATGTCATTGTGTACACCAGGAAGAACTCGATCGTCAAGAACAACTCATCAGCCAATTGACCTCTGAACGAGACGACCTCTCCTCCACCCTCCTCCTCCTGCAATCCGAACTACGCACCTCCAACTCCGAGCTCGAATCTGCTAACACTAAATACGATACTCTTCGCTCTCGAATCCAAATCTCAGCACAAGAAAACCTCCATCACGAGCGTGAAGTCCGTGATCTCCAAAATCAATTGGAACAAACAAGACTGGAAAGAGATGAATGGAAGAGAAGTTGTGAAAGGGAGACTGCTGTTGTGGAAGAAGTCAGAGTCGAATGCTTAGAGATTAGGAGGGAGCTGGAGATGGTTAGAAGCGAGGAGGAGAGTACTGTTGAGCGGTTGGAGAAGGAGAGGGAGAAGGCAAGGAACTTGCAGTCTGTGTTGCAAGATTTTCAGGCTGGTGAGTGATTTCGAAGACATGTGTAATCTCACGATGGTTATAGTTAATCAACTTGGGTCATGGCTCCTAGCAAAGGATCATGAACTACGACAAGCTGTCAAAGATTACGAGTCTCAACTGGTGCAGGTGACACAATCACTAGCAGAATTCAAACTTCGTGCATTCAATGCAGAAGTATGTTTCTTCCATGTCGAGGAACTACCCTAACTCATCTATGATCTGAAAGCTGAGACTGGAAGAGTCTGAATCTACAACTTCCCGTACCCTCCAGCTGGAGAAGGAGCTTAAAGAGAAGAATCTTCTAATGGGAAAGCTCCGACACGAAGCAGTCATCATGAACGAGCATTTGATCGAGGCTCTTCGTCGCCTCCGTCGTTCCTCCATGGAAACCAAATCCTCCGTCGATGCCCGACTGGTTACAAACATTTTGTTACAGTTCTTGACTACTCCACGGATGGATACTAAGAGATTTGAAATGTTATCCTTGTTGGGTTCAATTCTGAATTGGGGTGAAGAAGAAAGAGAGAAAGCAGGACTGCAGAGAGCTGGATCTCATACGGTGAACCCCCATAAGAGTGCAGTGTGGACAGGTGGAGAGGGCGGAAAGAGCCCAGAGTTAGAGAAGACAGATGAGACTGAGGTGAGCGATTTACGATCAATTCGAGTGTGGCTGAGCGCTGATAGCATCACAGTCATTCTCCCATCTATGGGTAGAGTTCTTGTTGAAGGAGGCAGATAGTATAAAACAGCCGCCTCCAACGCCATCTACCACAGCGTCATCGTTGCCTGGAAGCCCGACCTTGGGTCCCTCAGCTGCTAGACCACCACAGACACGACGGTTGGCATCCATAGGATCAGCTGTATCAGCTGCAATGGCCAGTACACCAGAACTAGTGAACGGGAAAGGCAAAGGGCGAACGAGCGACTAGTTCATCGAGGTTTGGCATCTTGGATGAATTTGAGCTGCATTTTGCCATTGTTTTGTCATATCGTTAATTTTGATCTTCTGCGAGTGGTGATGGCCTAAAAGAGATAGATGCAGAGAAAGACGCGTGCACGAGGCAAAGCAATGAATAAGGGACTTAATCATAATCTATACCTGCGGAAAGAATAAGGATCTAAGGCGCCCAAGAGGAAAATGCTCACCTCCTCCACCCTCGTCGCCTCCCCCACCATCACCAAGGTTATCAAAATCATCATTCTCGCCGTTATCAAAGTAGTTCTCTGCGTAGTCATTATCATATTCCTCGTCGACGTCATAGTCTTCGACTTGCTCGTCTGAAACTTGAGAGCCACGGTCGTTGTCAGACTTGTCCTTGAAGTGTCGTGAGTATCAGCAGGGGAGATAGATAGATAGGGTGCTGGCCAACATGCCTGATCATTGTCCTCGTCGTTAAACTGATCCAGGTTTATTGCGCGTTTGGACAATCCAGATCTAGCTTCGGCTGCAGGGGGATGAGTAAGCCGGTCAGAATGGTAACGGAGAAGATCACATTTTCGTTTTCTGGGTGGATTGAAATAATCATTCAACACCTCGGTTGGAAAAAAATCAGGATTCAGATCACGTCTTCTGAGAGTGGCTCGAGCTCCTTGCGAGGGGCGATATTTGTCTGAATAGCGAGGAAGCTCATTGTTCTGTGTGCGCTCAACGACGTAGTAGGGCGAATTGCGCAAGCGCTGAGAGAAACTGAGCTGAAGCTGAACAACATTCTGCTCATCTTTTGCCAGATCTATAGACACAGGTAAATGCCTAGGCTACCTTGTGGTCAACAACATAGAACAACCCCACCACAAACCAGATAGATACGCACTGGATAAAGCTGGGTTGGGTCCCTCGAAAGATTCTGTATGTCTGCAAAAGACAGACCCATAGGTGGCAGAGTTGCAGCTCCGCCTCTGCCCCCTCCACGGCCACCTCTGCCTGTTCCGCGCCCGTGCGACATTTGCAAGTGTCGGAGCAGGGATAAACTAGGCCAAATACTCAGACACGCTTTTCAAACTCCGCCACCTCCTGTTTTGAGGCACATACAACCCCTCCTTTCTTCCCTTCCGCCACCACCACCACCTCCCTCTCTCAACTGCATTCTGTTATATTTCTTCTCAAAGCCTCATATTCTTAGCTTGACCATGGACAAGTCTCTTGAAGAGGTTTGTTGGTTTTGACTGCATCGCTGTCAGTCATGCCGTTTGACTCAATCAAATTTTCTCCCTCTCGACTAGATCATCACCTCTAATAAGTCCAGCAAGCGCCGTGTCAACTCTCGTCGCAATACTGCGCGAGCGCAACTGCTTGGAAATGGCCCTGCTACTCGTGCTCGTGCAGCCGCAGCTGCCATCCCAGCAAAACTTGCTGCCACTCAGGCAGTGCCTACAAGCGCCGACAAGATTATCGTTTCCAACCTGCCAGCTGACGTGAATGAGGCTCAAATCAAGGTTGGTATAGTCAAGGTCGGACAGCAATGAGGCTGATATGAAACCATATACTCAGGAATTGTTCACTTCAACCGTTGGCCCTACAAAGGAGGTCAACCTCAGTTATGACGCATCCGGTCGTTCCAAGGGTGTCGCTGCAGTTACATTTTTAAAGAAGGGTGATGCCAACAAAGCGTACTCGCAATACCACAACCGATTGATCGATGGAAGTTAGTGTCCCCTCCCACTTGCCCCCTCTTGATCGCTCTTTTTCGACACCCTCTATTTTCCCTTTATCCTCTACCTATCCCACTTAGCGCGTGAACCGTCGTGGCTCCCTGTCTCTGTTCATTCGTGAGAAGATGTGGCCAAACATTTGCTGTGCAAGACTCACCACCCCTGGTCTCTGGGTTGGGTTTCTCCATGTTCCTGCAGAGTCGTTCTACCCCGGTGTTCATACCTCGAGGCCGGGCCTCCCTACCCTTTACGATGAAAGGTGGTCTCAGATTTGATCTCTTACTTGTTTCGGGAGGGGTCATTTGGGATGGTTGCTTGATCGGTCGAACAAGCGAGGACACCATGGCATGAGCATGTATGCGCTGACCTTTCGTCACCCCTTGCTTAGTGCATGCTCATTTGTTGTTCGTTCGTTCATCGTTGTCTGTTCAATCACATCATATGTGACGTGGCGGTCAGCATATTATAACTGTTGCAACTGTAGCAGTAGCACCTCCTCTTCACGGCTGTCAGCTGTATATCGGAAGGGATATGTTTCCCGCAGTTGACATGACTTGAGGTCTCTCGAGTCCTAGCCGCCTGGATGCTTCGCCAAAGGTGATAGTAGGCGTTTTGTATTTGACTCCATATTTGCGGTTTTCTCGAAATTGGGCTCCGTCGGCATTATGGGGTGGTGATATTTTTTCAACGTTTTACAAGTCGATCAGACAAAGTTCAAAGTGATGACGGGTATTCAAGTGGTCGTATTCTCAAGGAATTCCTATATGATGCAGCACGTTTGGAAAGGGAAATATGAACAGAGACAAAGCCACGAAATTATTTGGTAATGGCCCTTGATGTGTTTAACTTCCGCGCCCTCTTTCACTCGCCTTTTGTATTCCTGCTCAGTTGGTTCGCGTCCCTTGTGTCGACTGGAAACTGATCGCTTGTGCTCTCTCCCCTTCCGCTACGTTTATCCTGAACAGAGCGACCAATGAAGATTGAAATCGTTGTTGATCCTTCGCGCCCTCCTCCCTTATCTGCAAGAGTTACACCCGCAGCCGTAACGAACGGTGTTCAAACCAAGTACATCCAGTTCATTGTCTTTACCGTTCCGTTCGGACTCATTGTGAACCTGATAGGATTGCTGCTGCTACTGGACGAACTGGTAACCCAAGACGTCGACGTGTTAGGAGGGGTGACAGGCCGCCAAAGTCAGTTGCAGATTTGGATGCTGAGATGGAGGTTTGTCCCTTTCTACTTTTGAATGTGAACTGTAGTGTTGACATCGAACTTGAAGGATTATACTGCCGCGAATGCTCCTACTGCTGTTACTACGGCATCCGCTTAATCTCACATCATGTCAGCAGCTGAGGAGTGAAATAAAAGTGTAGGATTTTTATCTTTCTCACTTCTATGCCCAATCCCTGTCCGTATTTTGTCTCGTATGTTGCTTATGTTGATATCGATTTTCGTGATTGTCATACCTCTCTTCCACTTGAGGCTGCTTTGTGTCCCTCGGCGTTTCTTAAATTGAGTCGTGTGTCTAGATACTTAATTCATGTTCACTGTTCCCCTTTGTGCAGGGCTTAGGAGTAGGGGCTGGTGTGCCCAGTGGGCTAGCCTGGCTTGATATTTGGACCAGGAGGTTTGTTTAAGATACTGGTTCTCACGCTTGCTATAGTCACGCGCTCATGGCATCCTCTTCTTCGTCCTTACCACCTGCTCCCTCTTGGACTGCAGAAACTGCAGAAAAGAAGGAACACAGTCAATTTCAATCACGAAATCCTGTGGCTTTGCGCCTCTACAAAGTTCTTAGCACCAACTTCGAAAGTGCAGCGACCCGAGGGGCACTACAAACGCTCTCAGATCTCTACGCACCGCAGATAAAAGGGAAAGAACCTAGAAAACGCGATGAAGATGAAGATGATGAAGATGATGAAGATGATGAGTGCTTGATGCAAGATGGCTCCAGAGTCCCAGGTCAACTGTCTGCTGAGCTTGTTTCTGGGGATATTGCAGCACGGGCACGGAAACATCTGCGGAGGGACATGGAGAAAAAATTAGCTGACGGAAGCCGTCAATTTCTCAAAGCATTGGGTGAAGTGGACCATGTGCGTGGCTTCTGTTAATGTGCATTCTTGGTGTCACTCCTCTTGATATCCTGATACCTAGAAACTGAACGAATTGCAAGTTCATCTTAGCGCTATGCATGTTAGCTGCAATGAGGCTGAGGCTCAGTTGAATCTGTTGGAAGGGCCAAGCAGAACGTTGTTGGAACGTGCAAGCTATCTTAGGGATCAGAGGCAAGAGGCATCCTACTCAGAAACTGAGTGAATCATTGAACTATAGTGGTTAGGAAGGACGTCGAGGCCAAGAAATCAATCATTGATCTCTTCTTGACCAAGTTTACTCTTACAGAAGAAGAGGCAGGAATCATCAAATCTGGGGATGCACCAATCGGTACCCGTTTTTTCCAAGTGATGGACAAGATAGACAAGATCAGAGATGATTGTCGCGTGCTAATGGTGGGTGAAGAAGGACCAACACAGTCAGGGTGCGCATCTTTTTATCTTTTCCCTCGCCCCTATAGGTATTTGTCGAGGTATTCATATGGGTTGCAGGATAGATATCATGTTCACTACTTCATCCTACCTAGAACACAGCTATGGGAAGCTTTTCCGTTGGACCTCCCATAAATTTCGGCAAGTCGGAGGAGAGATGCAAGTCGAGATTGACCCAACGCTGTGTGAAGCTATTCACAGGCTCAAGAAGAGGCCCGAACTCCTAACGTACGCCCTCTGTGAAGTGCTGTTCATTTAGGCTTACGTGTTTCTTATCAGCGAAGCACTAACCAACCTCTGTGAGACACGTCAAACCACACTCCTTTCGTCTTTCATCATTGCCTTAACACGTGGTGGACCATCGGGTTTACCTCGGCCTATTGAGCTTCATGCCCATGATCCCATACGATACGTAGGAGACATGTTAGCCTGGGTGCATCAAAGCATCGCTGCAGAGCAAGAATTTCTCGAGAGCCTCTTCGATCTGCGAGCCGCTAAGCGTATGGTTGGCAGTGTACGCAAGTTTGGATCTGGTGAGGAGGAAGAGTGGATTCAAGAACTGTTGGACCTGGTTGTTGGAAAGCTTTGTATTCCGTTGAAGGTACGTGATCAATAACTGTCACTTGATGGGATTTAAGCAATTGCAGATGAGGGTGCAACAAACTGTTCGCTCCCAAGAGAGCAGCATTGTATCTTACAAGATTGCCAACCTCCTCCAGTTCTACCGAATTACAATGCGACGCACGATTGGTGACCAAGCCATTCTGACGACAAATCTCCATGAGTAAATTCTCCCATTCTCGTCCATTTCCAATTCTTGAGTTCTGACAGATCGTCAGTATCACTGACCTCGCATACAAAGTTTTCTACCAATCCATACAGGGACAAGGGCACGCTGTGGCTCGTGTGCACCTCGTATGTATTCATTACCCTTATGCCTAGTAGTAATGAGAATGAATTTCATGCTTAGGACGCTGATGATTTATCTCTTACCCCTCCTCTTGCTGTCTTGGACCACTGCCAAATCCTACGCAATATTATGACCGTCTATCAATCGTATTTGTTTGATGGTGAAGATAAGAGTGAACCTCAGGCAGGGTTCTCCAGGGTCCTCGATATTATGATTGACCCCGTTGTAGAGACATGTATAGCAGCTAGCGAGAGAAAGAAATTTTTGCGACCGAGATGGGATCAGGCGGTGTTTGTGTTAAATTGTCTGAGCTATCTCCTAGTGAGTTCTCTCCGGACAAATGCCCTTTTCACGCTCATTTGAACACCCTCGGTATTAGAATGTCCTTGAGCCATTTCCATTCACTGTAACAAAACAGGAAGTGATTCGTGATGCGCTTGACGCACGGATAACGGCTCTGGTAGATGAACATGTGCATTTCACTTTCTGTTTTGGATAAGGAATATAAGCTGAAATGGTTTTTTGGCTAGTATATCAATATCATAAACGACGCGGGCATCTATCAAGCGTACCAGACCTGTCAAGACCATATCACAGATGTTGATTCTTCCCGCCTTAGCCTCGTGAATAGCTTACTAATAGTAATCTCACTAGGAGCCTCTTTCCCGAGTGTCCTCCATGCGGCCCGCAGATCTACAAAGCACTCTCCGAAGTTTTTCAGCATGGCTTTCGAGTTCGGAAGTATTACACTCACCCCGACTTTCACATCTGCTAATGCAGAAAATACACGAGATGATACATCAAGAAGCCCTCAGAAGAGTTGCGAAGGCGTATAAGAGCTTGTGTAGTCAGATCAGGAAACCCGAGAATCGGTACGAGGCTGCGAGTACGCTGCTGGGCAGTGAGAGGCCATTTGGGAGAGTGGATTTATTATATCAGATATTTGGTTTGGAGGAAGAGGAAGGGAGCGGTGGAGACGCGGGTCAACAATTAGAGGATGGAAGTGAGGATGAGGGTGCTGATGAAGAAGAAAAGGACGGGTACGAGGACACGGGTGAAGAGGAAGAGAGCGAGGGAGACGAGGAAGGTGGCCCAGGTGTAGAAGATGTGAGAGAGAACAGATTTAGTCTTGCTCCCTGAACATGGCACATTCGCTGAAGTTTAGGATCGAGTCTCTGCAATGTCACTGCAATTAGCACAAGAGGACTCAGCACTCAGCGATCAATCGACGGCAGGTCAAGCTGATAGATAGACTGACTGATAGATAGACTGAATATGTTTTCACAACATAGACTCATAACTCAATCTGACTCAGTAGAATGCTTATAAAAGACCTGGTTGGACCGTGTTCTTACTTGAATTGTGCATGGTAGGCCGATCGGCGGTATGGCCGTAGGCTGGGTGTACTGATGATGGGTGCACATGTGATGTCAGGTCAGAGTCATTGGGAGTTCGGACCTAATTCTTGTTGAAGCGATACCGTTCTATGATGTCATCTATCTGCTCATTATCATATCCATGTTGAATAAAACTTATTTATACTCATAACTGTGATCACCACAGCGAGTCACTCAAGTGTTATCTATTTATATTTGTATAGACACAGCTTACATGCTGCTTACACATGTAGTTCTATTCTTGGAAGAAAAGCATAGCAGCATAGTGTAGTGTGGACAACTGACAATTATTTACCAATATAATAATAATACTGTTTAGTGGAGAGCTTAGTTTGAGTGATATAGGACAAGTGTCACATACCAATTTGAGCATATCTGAAATTATCTAATTCCAATTAACATATACTTATCTAATCTCTGCTCTGTGCAAATCATCTCTGTAGTAGATATTTTGTATCTGTACTACTGTAAAGTATTTCACTTACTATTTGAACTACAATCGATAGTATGACTGATACAGTAATCAATGTAAAATTTTCACTTTGAGTTGAATATACTACCACTACTTGTCCTACCTTATTAGATGAACAGAATGTACAACAGTATGGTGCAGTGTGGACAACTGATGACCACTTATCAATAGTAAGTTCTATGGTGGTGAACTCAGAAGTACAAGTAATAATAGAAACTGTCATCTTGTTCAATCTATTTGAAAATTTTACATTAAATACCTAATTAGTCATACTTACTTAGTAAGTGAAATGCTTCACAACATATCTCACTCATACTACTAAGCTTTTCACTACAGAAGTAAGACTTAGTATTAGTAAGTGGTTGTCAGTTGTCCACACTGTACCATGCTACTGTGTATTCTGTTCTTCTAACAGGTTATGAGTCCTGGTTGTCTTAATCTCTAGTTAGTATTTCTTAAGCTGCTTTCTATTAATGAAAAGGGCTTGAATAGTGAGCTGACATATTGTCACCTCTGAACCTGTTGTAGATTGAGCTAATCTCTGAATTGCTTTATGCCTACAGAATCTCTTTATACCCTATATATGCTAATAGCTTATCACTGGTTGGGTTGAATATTTGCACATTAGCTGGCTACATTTGCTCCCTAATTCATGCTGATTATCTTCATTGATAGTAATAGCTAACTTCATCACTACTCTCTCCAAGCTTACTAGCTCTGCTGACTATTTCTTTTGGGAAATCTATATTAAATCAACTCTTACTCTTATTACTTACTCTAGTGCTAAGACATACTGAATGTTTTGGTACTTTCTCAAGCCAATGATATAGATGATGTTAGAGCAACTAGGTAGAGGCTACAGAGTTTTAGTGGAGTTTATAACCTTCAGGGAAATCCTAAGAGAACAGAATAAAGTTTCTTGGAAATAACAGTGTCATATACCAAGCCCACCCATTCTGAAGACTGTCCTCTGTGGTGGTGATGTCTTCTTATTAATTCTAATAAAAGTCTGGCTTCTATGATGGCCATTCTTCCTGCAACATGTCTCTGTAGTAGTGATGCAATTGTCCTCAAACTCTCTGAGTACTCAGTCTTCTATAACAGAGGTACTTCTATTGAACTTGGCCTTCTACAGTAGAGTTTTTATATTTAGCCCCTTTTGTTACTGGGCAGAAGAGCAAAGTACTTCAAATCTCCAGAAAATCTCAAGTTTATTATTCAAGAAATTACTAAGCTATATACTTATCTCTAGAAAATTCTAAGAGAATAAAATGGAAATTTCTGAAGGTGACAACTACTCTATATAATAACAGGTCTATTCTAATGTGTTAGAATTCTGATTACATAAGCAAATAATGATGATACTTAAGTAATCAGAAACAGTTCAGAATAGAGAAACTCGAATAGAAGAGAGCTAGAGTGCTTGTCAAGTACTTTCAGAGTATAAGAAAGTAGATAAGCAGATGAGTGCAGATGTGGGAAAGAATAACGGAATGTGGATCAGCCAAAAAACATGGAAGAGAAAAGTTTCAGAAGAACTAGTTTCCTTACACCTTTCAAATTTCCATTACTGAAATCTCTGCTTGGAGTTATACTCTGAAACTTCCAAGTATCTTCTATCCATTTTACTTGTATATAAAACTGATAGTTATACTGTAATTTGCTAATCTGATAATTGATGACAATCTCAAGTAGACTTGATCCTTAGTGTTCAACAGCAACATACTACATTAGTATTCAATCCTTTTTAGACTTTGTTTTAATCTTCTGAAGTTGCAATCATATGGCAGATAGGCAGTGCAGCATATAAGCTAAGGTTAAAGTCATTCTAGAAGTCTACATCACTAAGCTCATTATATAGAGTTCCTATACTTTATATATTCCTGAGCTAACTCTATAGGCTTTTGTCTTCTGATATGAACTATTCTGACAGACAATTACTCTAAGTATTAGGCAAAATATTTGGTAACCTAACTACTGAATAATAAAGTTGTATAGTCAGAAACCTCAGTGGAATATTTGCTAGACAATAGAGACTTATTGATTAGTGGCTAAGAGGGCATGAGTAGGCATTTATAGAGGTGTTGTGGAGGTTGAGTTCATTGAGAGGGTCTGATAGTATTGGGATAGGATATTAGTATAGAACTTGAAGAACAAGAGAACTGTGGGGTTAACTTGGGCTTTGATAAGTGCTGTAGATCTGAATTTAGGTAAAGCAGAGGGTCTTCTTATATCCACTTTCCTTTTAGATTGCTACAACTCATAGCAAGAGTTACTAGTTGAAAGTTGAAGCTCTGGAAATCTGCTAAACAAACAAACCATAAGACTATGAATTTGAGATGATAAAACTTAGCTACTTGATTAGGTATGAATATATTTGTGGTGTTCTTCTATAAGTTTGCTTCTAGTTTAAAACACTTTTACTTAATCAGATATTTGTACTTTTTAGAGTGCCAACAGCTGTCCAAAAATTTTTCTACCTCTTACTTCTCTTCTCTATTAATAATGACTAGGTTTGGAGAGGAGACTAGAATATCTTCTAGAGATGAAATTGTTAAAGGTAGCAGTGAGCTTGACCACTGGGAATACTAGATATAGTCTTCATAATATAGAAGAGAGCTTGAGGCAGTATAACATGAGTTCAACTTGTTTCTTTACTATATAAGATCTGAGGCAATGGTATGATAGTTTGGTAGAAGAATATAATTGTAATATCTTGCCATATCTTCTTGAAACTTTCAAATAGCTGATCTTACTTCATCCAGCATAGATTTCATATAATCAGTGAATTTTAAAACACTTTCCAACTTAGACATCCTTTGATTTGAATGCTATCTGTGGTAGTTATCTAGTATTGAGAAGAAATAGTGGTTGCTGCATAGCAGAGTATATATAGTTATTGTGCTAAAACTCTGTTAATGGGAGAAGATCATACTAGTCACTCTGATATTTTTTGATGAGTATATATAGGTGCTGTTTAAGTTCCTAATTCACTCATTCTATCTGTTCATCTGCTTGGAAGTACTAGGCCATAGACAAAGTAATTTTGACTCTGAACAGATAATATAGCTTTTTGATGAAGAGTGCAATGAAATATGGCCATTCAGTATGAGACTATGTGATTGGGGAGGCTGTGGAACTTCCAGATGTAGTATAAAAATAGCCTTACAGTGTTCTCTGTAATAACCATAGTATAAGTAGGAACAAAGTGAGCTTTCTTAAAAACAGAGTCTATTATTATCATTACCACATCAAACTTCACAGATTCAGGGAGTTCTCTACAATGAAGTTAATACTGATAGTATCCTATCTTATGTTTGGTACAAGTAGCAGATGCTGAGAGATAAGTAGTGAATGATGTTGTGGCAACCACCTGTTGTGACAACTAGTAGATATACACAATCAATAAAGCTCTCAGCAGGCTATCAAGTGGTAGGTAATCACAAGAGAACTCAACAAGGAGTCTCTGCTGAATTGTTACTCTATTTATACTATTACATGATGGTCCATGCTACTAATAATTAAACCTGCCCTTATGTCTATGCTTTATCCTCATATCCACTTCATGTTTTACTCAAGGCCACCATGTGTACACTATGTGCCCTGATTTCATCTTCTAGATCCTTCTACCATGTTCTAGGCCTATGACATCACATCATGTGACATGTCATGTGACTGCAATGTGACATGCCTCTTCATCATCAATAAAAAGAAAAAGAAATTCAAAAGAAAAGAAATATAAAATCAAGAAAAATAGATAAAAGGAAAAGAAAAATGTTAGTCCTCACACATATTATAAAAAATGAGCTTGGTTTATAGATATAGATCACAAGTACTGACATAATGACTAATGTACCTAGATATTTGTAACCACTAATAGCTCCATGATGCTAGTTTTAAAGTATTCCAACATCTGGCATATCCAGTAACCTTTATATTATAATGAAAGGATACAATATGCTACTATAAGTCAGAGATATCAGAGATATAGACTTTTTTTATAAAAGAGGAGCAATATATCTATTTTAGACCATTCTAAAGACTACATTGACTTAGAGACAGATTAATAAAGTTCTTTAGCTATATAAGCTACTAATTCTTCTTGTTGACCTATTCTATTTTTCTAGCAGATATTTGTAAGAAGGCTATGTTTCTCTTCTTCAAATATCAGTTCTTTTGGGATAGCAAACTGGTTGTGAGTCCAATGCTTGGACCACCCACTTAGACTTTAGTTATCTTTTATTTCATATATGTATTAGTACTATATTGCTTGTACATCTCAGTTTTCATATTACTTTGAGTACCTGTCATATCCCAAACTCTGAAACATGTCTGAGATATGTTTAACTTCAATATGACATCAAATCCCCACAGTTATTGGGTCTTATTTGTGTCCAAAACTCTGCCAGTAGTTTGATACTTTATAATAGACTTAATTCCACCAAAAGTCCGCGGTTATTTCACTTTATTTGAGTCAAAATCTGCGGTTATATTCATTTGTATCCATTGCTTAATTATCTCCTTCAAACTCCGCAAATTTACTCGGACTTTATGTGGAGTTTTCCCCTCTCCAAATCTAAACTCCTATATAGTGTTTCACTAATGAAACACTTGCTTAGAGATCTGTTTTAGTTACTTCTTTTGTTATTTTATGTATTTAAGGCTGGTGATCCTTTTGTAATAGCTAGCCTGATAATTGACTAAAAGTTGACACTAAATCTCTGGTGTCAATGGTGATGTGCTTTACCCCCCTCCTTACAACTCCTTACAAGACTAATCTCTGAAATTGCGACCATGCAGCTTGTAGGAGGCACAACACATAAGTTGAGGCCAAGGTTGTTCTGGCAAGTCTGCATCACCAAGCTCATTGCAGGAGTTTCTACACTCTGTGCATGTCCGAGCCAACTCCATGGACTTTCACCTTCGAGTGTGAACCATGCCTAATAGTAACTATGATATAGATATTATTATACTTAAGCTGATGGTATCATATAGTGATTACTATTTTTTTATTACCATTTCTTATGGGTATTGAATATATTTAGTTCTCATGTCACTTTGAGTAATCAAGTTATTATCATTTCTTTCAAGTCTTTCTAGTATATGTATTACTAAATACTTCAGTTTAAGTAATATAATATTCATATTATTACATAAGCCATTGCCATAGTCTGGTTTTTTAGATAGTGTATCTGGTTTATCTATAGACTTACTATGTCAGAGTTGAAAATGATAGACTTTATTTTATTTTATTTTTTAACTTAGAGTTAGAGTTAGTATAATATCACATATTAGTTACAAGTCACAGTCACAGTCACAAGTCACATAATCACAAGTCATATAGAATATTGCAGAAGATCCTAGAACAAGATGATATCATATAGTATATATTATACATATTAATCTTGAGAAAAACACATAGCCCTTTAGAGTAGGCTAAGGTTAGTGTAGTATAGACCAGTAGTCTAGTATATATATAAGGTAGACATTCTTATACTTAGAACTCCATTGAGTTCTCTTGTGTTAACCCTAATATAAGATTTCTCTTTTATCTTAACACTTTGAGACTTAAGTTATAATATACTAGAGTAGTGGTATAAGAAAATTGAACCTTGTCAGGTATAACAACTCAACCACTACACTTGTCTACAGTTGAGCTTCTTAGCCATTAGAAAGTACTTTAGATTCCTATGGTCTAGACAGATCTCTGTGAGGTTTGGTGTATCTTCCAGGAAGTATTATTACTCTTTGAAGACTCAGATAATTGCTAGCAGTTACTATCAATAGTGAGGTCAAATATGAAATCTCATGGATCATCAATTTCAAAATTGATTGCAAACAAGTATACAAGCTCCTCTATATTTCCTTGTTGTGTATCTTATAGTTGTATTTGATGGAGAAAGAGATTTACTAAAGAACACTACTAAATGCCACTTACTGTCTGTTTTTGAGAGGACTACTTCTATTTCATAGTTAGAGCTATCTATCTTGATGTAGAAAGAAGCAGTAGTGTTTGAAAAGACCAAGATAGATATAAAGACAATAGTAGTTTTCAGAGCATTGAATGCCACTTGTTGGTTGGAAGTCTATATCTAAGTACTATTGCTACTAGTGAGATCAAAAAGAAGATATAGTACTAATAAGAATTTGTCAAGATCAAAGAATGTGGACTTAGTTTTTTCTTCATTTTATTTCTTATTTTATTTTTCTTTCAATTTATTTTTCATTTTTCTATTTTTAGAACTCTGGGATTAGGGTTAGAAGTGATCAGTCATACTGTCACATCAGTCACATTTGATGGTGTGGTCACAACATTGATTATAGAACTTGAAAGAAGGGAGTAGAAGGTTCTGGAACAAAATAACGTTATATAACATGAATACCATATGTTGGCCTCATGCTTGACACATGGTCATTTAGGGTAGGATGCACAGTACCTAGCACGGACCATCTATAGGAGTATATAAAGTAGACTATTATGTAAAGAGCTCTCTATCAAGTTCTCTTGTGTTTACTCTAATACAAGAGTTTGTTCTTTTATCCCACTCTAAGGATTTAAGATCATAACAGAATTAGTAGATAAATTACTAGTAGAAGTTAGTAAAGTTCAAGAAAGCTTACAGATTAGTGTGATTTTTTAGAATAGACTAATCTCAAACTTCAGCTACTTTGATAAGGTTCATTTCAACTCAATCTTCTAAAATTGCCAGATCTAGATACTTGATCTGCCATTTGTCAAACTTGTATTTTTTAGAATATAAGAATAATTTGTACTTAGTTAGGACTTCTATAATACTGTGGATAGCTTGGTAATGCTTTTCTAACATCCAGGTGAGGATTAGGATGTTATTCAGATATATTATCATAATATCTTCTATTATAAGATTTTAGAAGATGTCATTTATCATGGTCTGGAAGGTAGTAGAGCTGTTAATCATATTAAAGAACATTACCAAAGGTTTGTGTAGAAGGCTGTTTTTCACTTATCACTGGGCTTAATCCAGATATTGTTAAATTCCCAGGAAATGTTGAGCTAAGTGAAGTAATGGGCTTCCTGAAGCTTGGTGACCAGTTTAGAGATCAGAGAGAGAGTACTTGTTCTTGATAGTTATTGTGTTAAGTGTTCTACAGTCTTGTACTAATCTGGGTAAACCATCTTTTTTCTTGATAAAGAAGACTGATATAGCCATAGGAGACTTAAAAGGTCTTATCCAGCCTATGTAGAAATTTTTGGCAATGAATGAATTTAACTCAGTCTGTTTTGCAGAAAATAAGAAGTATATCTTAGATGTTTTGAGCTCTATTCCTAGGACTAGGTTTTTGGCATAATCCCACTTATAGTGGTCCAGGAGAGTATTGAAGTTTCAGAAAAACAGTAGAAATACTGTTTTTAATCTAGTTATGATAAAAAGCCTTTAAGAAATATTGAGAGAGAGTAGCTGCCACTCAGAGATTGAGAGGTGAGAGTTTTGGACACTACTAAGTTATGTAAAAGCAGTTACTCAACTCTTCTTTGTGTTACAACTCAAAGTCCTTAGAGCTGGACAGTAAGGTGAAAACCTTGTCTTAAGGTTTAATACAAGTAAACTCAATAGAGAACTCTGTACAAGATTTTCTACCTTATATACTAAAACCTAATGGTCTGTGCTACTACTACTTTAGCCTACCCTAAATGACCATGAGTTCTTCTTAAGGTCAACATATTATATAATGTCATTCTTCTAGATTCTTCTACACTCTTCTTTATGACCTTATGACTATTACTGTGACTGCTGTGCCATCTGATGTGACTGATGTGTGATAGCATGATCATGATATTACTTTTAACCCTAACCCTAGATCCCCAAAATAGAAAAGTAAATTGAAAAGAAAAATAAAAAGGAAATTAAATAAAAGAACTAGAGTCCAAGCTTCACATATCTAACACTTTGTACTTGGCAGAGGTCTGTAGGATTTGGAATATATCTTTCTAGTTATCTACCAAGATAGAAAATGGACTAGATCTATATGTGTTGAGGGTATGTTTCTAGTGTTTCTCAGTCTTCTGAATATCTTAGTAGCTAGTATAGTATATAGGACACTATGTCATGACTATTTTTTCTTTTGTTAGTTAACCTTAGAGTTATGATTTTTTAGCTATATAAAACTGAGGATGAGATCTTGTTTTTCTCAATTAGAGACTATAAGCAAAGTCTACTTGGAGTGGGACTAGTAATACAGAACTATATCTACTATTTATGATATCTGTTTATTTTTGTTGGAGATGCTATTAACATTATAGACTAGTATAGATTTTGAGAGCCTACAGATGTTTATATAGTATTTTTCTATAAAGCTTTAGTTAATGAGAATTTCTATAGCTCTGGAGTCTACTAGTGCTCAAACAGAAAATGTTTTAGAGGTATTTATAGTTTTAAGGGTAATAGAAAGATATAAGAAGGTTTCACAGGTATCAAGAGCATTAATTATAAGCTTGTCATATACAAGTCCACTCATCCGGAAATACATCCCTGTGGTGAAGTCACCTCCAAATCATACAAGCCTGCCTTCTATGGCAGCCACCTTTCTCACAACACGTCTTATGGTAGTAGTGCAACCATCTGGGTATT
>Ga0157357_1000457_pt1 | contig 17609 bp, 20 predicted proteins | sample AttcapACBM1_FD_111485 | JGI IMG/M metagenome (GOLD analysis project Ga0157357, IMG submission 111485) | Fungus gardens microbial communities from leaf cutter ant in Botucatu, State of Sao Paulo, Brazil - Atta capiguara ACBM1 | ecosystem: Host-associated > Fungi > Mycelium > Unclassified ... | reverse complement strand
AAGTTAATCAAGAACTTGACTAGTATCTCTAGCTATTTATGAATGAGAGACAAAGTAACTGGTATAATCTTTAGTATAACAACCATGTATATATGTCTACTTAGTAACTCTTATTTCTACTCAATACTGGCTATTTTCTGGGAGTAAGCTTTAGGCTGTACTAACAGAAGCTGAAGATAAAATATATTATATAATTCATGAAGTAAATAAAGGCCATACTACAAGAGACAAGATCTATGATCTAGAAGTCACAAGATAACATAGTTAGGTATTATAATCAGTGACATACTTCTACCTTTGTCTTCTATTCTAGTAACAAGATATTGCTTGATATTTCAAACATTCATACTATCCATCTTTCTACCAAGCTTTTCTCTTGGTTCTTATATAATAAAGAAGTGAGTTGGGTCCATGTTATACTATCTAAAGCTTCTGCCAGCACTATGGAGATTGTATCTGGTCTTCAATGTTGTTAAATTGTCTACAACTCCTAAAAATCCAATATTTGGTAAATACTTAGTCTCTTATCAGAATCATTAATAAAGAGAAGGAATGAGATGAAAAGATTCTAGACAGCTGCTAGTACTATAGAAAATACTAATATTTGATCAAGTGAAAAGATTTCAGCTTGGAAGTAAATTCTTAAAAAAAATGCATCAGGAATATTTATACTAGATCAAGTAGTAGAGTTTCTCAATCTCTGAGCTCTGCAGTTTATTTGAACAAGTTTCAGACTATTAATTTTAGGCCTGTACCATTTGCTTTAAACTGCAATAATATAGAAAGGAAAGTAAATGTAAGGAGATTTGGCTCTTTTACATACTTTCTAATATAAAACCCTACTGTAAAGTCTATATATTATAACTCAAACTCAAGTATAAGAGCAAAAGATAAATCTTGTATTAAATTAATATAAGAAAACTTAATAGAATTCCAAGTACAAAGTGTCCACCTTATATATACTAAGCTAGTGGTCTGTGTAACACTATATCTAATCTACTCTAAAGGCTATGTATTATTCATAAGATTAATATAGTAAACATATTGTATAACATTATTATTCTGAAACCTTCTATGTCCTTCTGTATGATATATGATTATGTGACTGTGACTGATGTAATAGTTTGTCACAGTCATAGGTAATGTCATACTATACCTAACTCTAAGTTTCAAATAAAAAATAAATAAAAAATAAAAATAAAAAGAAGAACAAAGTCTACTATCTTCAACTTTGATATTATAGTGTTTACTTAGCCATCTTAGACACCAAACTTCATAGAAAGCTCTATGGTATTTGCTATAATAACTCTACTGTACTTATACACCAAAATCTAATTGCTACTAGTCCTCTAGCAATTGTCATTTTATACTCTCTATCTTCCTAAATAACTTTCTAAGTATTTCTATCAGAGACCTAGTCATTTGATCACTATCATTCCTTAATTATCTCAGTACTATTCTACTAAATTAGAATAGACTATAAAGTATTTATAGTAATTATTACCTTTAGAAAACTTTATTTTGTCCTCTTAGATTTTTTCTAAAGATATACTCTATTCTGTCTCTTGTATAGATTATAACTTAGATTCCTTCTAAAGTATAAACTTTGCAGGCTGTATTTGGTTACTCTAACAAAACTCTTTATTTCAGTCACTGATTACTCTACAAACCAATTCTCTCTATTCCACATGATCTCTATGGACACTCTAACAAGCTCTTAGTGACTAGTGGCCTAAAGTAATAACATACCATTCACTTATTATTCTTAGAAGTTAAGTACTTGTATTTAAGATCAGTAGATATACTTTATTCTGATAATCAACTTGATTTAGTAACTTACTTCATTAATTTCTCAAGAACTCCTATCTCCATATTCATTTCCTCTTCCTTCATCAAAATTACAACTACAATGGATAGTTATGTGCAATACACAAGTTGAAGCCAAGATTGCAGTTATTGTTACTATAGAAGGACAAAATTATATATTGAGTACATAAAAGAACTTGATAGAGTTCCTACTACAACCTAGTCTACCTTTGATACTCTAAGTATTGGTCCATATGTGTTTATACTAACCTACTCTAAAGACTACAGAACCAGGCTCCGCAATGCTCTTTCTGGTCATGTGACATTGTGACAGTGACAGTGTGACATATGTCATGTAATGACTACTTCTTACGCTGTCTCTATCTCGGAACTGACAGAAGAAGAGATCCACTCTTTGTCCTACTCTCACAATGTTATCAAGGAATCATTAAGATTATTCCTGCAGGTTCACCTCTTCCCTCGCATTGCCACAAAAGGTGGCCAAGTGCCAACCATGTATCCCGTCCATAATCACTACGGAAATATCGTGGAGGGGAAGAGAAGCGAAAGAGACCTTTGTTTATGTTGCTATAGAATATTTTTAAACTGGACAAGAATGTGTGTGGTGAAGATGCTGAATTCTCAAGTCAATTTTGTTGTCTTGTTTCCGTTCACATCTGACAGTTCACATTTCGCATTTTCTCATCGTTACTTAATCGGAAAATTACCCGGCCTACCCCTCATTTTTTAACTAGGCCTCGAATAGGCCTTTCAACATCACATCACTAGAGACAAATCCTGACCTATAATGAAGCTTGCATTTCACCATGACAGAGACGAGTTCTCTACATCCTACTTGCTCATTCCGTCTTTATCCCCACTGGGGACAAGATCCTACATATGTTTCAGTCCCATCTTGATCAGTGCTCTGACTGCTGATGATCGCGAGACTATGCATTCCGCCACAAGCAGAAGTTATTGAAAGGAAGGTGACATCCATCATACCATGTTGCTGCAAGAAATCCAGCGCAGCAATCAAGAGGCTAAGGTTGTCTGTCGGTTTAGTCGTGTCACACTATCATATTATGTATACAGAGTTCTGTTGATACACCTATCATAATCATAATCATACACCAGGTCAACGAGCGCCCGAAAATGTCCAAGATGAGAAATGGAACGTCAACGCGCAACCACCGCGAAATCAAACAATCAAACAACTTCACATGCCAGTAAGAGGTGCGAGACTTCCCGAAGTTGAGCTTGCAGATATCGATTTTGCTGTCCTTCCAGTCAATTGCCGTCCCCAATCCACGACACCGCTACTGGCACGGGCAAATAACCTCTTCATCTTTTCACCTTTCGCCTTCATAGCCGATCCGACCTGGTGCCCCATCCCTCCACCCTCGTTTCCGGAACCCACAGATCTGTTACCAGATTTTGACTTACTCTTCCGTCTTTCAGGTGTAATATTGATGAAGGACTTGGCATCCTGAAGCAGTGTGCCTGAGCTTGCGTTGTTTCCTTTACTGCCACTACCACTGCCATAGAATTGGTGGGACGTCCGATGCCGACCGGGACCGGGACCGGCCTGCTCATGACAGACACTTGGACCTGTCTTACTTGGACCGCAACCAAACCTAGCAATGGTGTCTTCGCCACAATTAGCATTAGAATAGCATTGAGTACCACTGTTCCGTGTCATCCTATGCGCAAAAGGGGGATCCAAGGAGGAGGGGTTTCTCCTGCTCAAGTTGAAATTCCCTTGAGAAAAGTGACACTCGATGGAACAGGGATTCGAGCAGACTGTGGGAGACGTATGCGTTAAATGTGCTCGATCTAAAGATGCAGAAAGCTGATCGTTTGTACTGTTCAATGCAACGCATGTTGCATCCGGAACCAGGATATCCTTAGCTCTCTGGAAGCTGGTGGGCCTGCTCAACGACCAGCTTCGTTTTCTTTCCTCTTGTTTGAAGGACTGCAACGGATTGGATCCCGGTGCAGAGCCCGACATGAATTTGAGAGACCTAATTTTAGGAACGGGTCTCCTTGAAAACGCCACCGGTTCAACCAGCTCCTGCTTTGACTCTGAGCGCATGCTGGCCACCTTGCGAATAATTCGCGGAAGGCGGGGTAGTGGGATAGAAGGAGCGGGTGCTGGAGGTGGTAATCTATCTAGTCGACGAGATGGAAACTGATCAGATTGAATTGGGTGCTTTAAATGCTCGCTGTTTCCCTCTTCAGGGTGCTTGGGAAGGTCGGGCGATACAAGGCCCATGCGCACGAGCTCTTTGCTGATTTGTGCATCCTGATGAGAAGAATCAGAACGATGAGTCCAGCCGTGAGGATATTGGATCAAGGGCGATACGGAATGGCGGCGCTCTGGCTTTGCAAGAGCCATGAGCTGCTGTGAATACCAGGGCGAGCTGTGCATGCGCCTGAGTGCAGGAGCTATTGAGGGAGGCTGAGGGAAGTCATAGTGGAGATAATCGCTATCGTTGTCATCGTCGTCGTCACCATCAGAGGCAGCAGTGTGGGGAGTGTCTGAGGAGGTGAGCTCGTCGTTAAAAATGTCGCCCATGGAGCGGGCAATGCGGAGAGACATGGGGAAATCAATGCCCAATTTATTCACGATTATTTGCCTTCTTCCTTGCGTGTCTGGCTGTCTGTCCAAATCAGGAAGGAAGGTCGCCTTTTATATAGCTAGATACAGTACTAGTACAGCACAGCACAGCACAGCACAAGACTCTAGTACTTTTTGGACACAAGTTGGAGATGGGCACTGTGCTCGTCGTACGGCTGCTTCGACAATGGAATCTCCCGCCACAGGTCTGGTGTAAGGAAAGCATATGTCTTTGTGATCTGCACCACCTCTGTCAGCACCCATCTCAACTTCAAACAAAGTCCTACTTACGGCAGCAAACGTCGCCTTCAAAAAGTTGCCCATCGTCGCAGTCGATCCCTTCGACTGGGTGTACACATCCTCAACACCAGCAAGCTGCAGCAGGCGCTTTGATGCAGGGGCTGCAACAATACCAGTTCCACGGGGAGCAGGGATGAGCCGACACATGACTGATCCCACCTTGCCGCTAACCTTGGAAGGCACCGTGTGGGGCTCACCAAGAGCGGCACCCCAGTAGCCACGACGGACAGGAATGACAGACAATTTAGCAAGGATGATGGCCCCACGGATGGCAGTAGCAACTTCCTTGGCACACTTGACACCGAGACCGACATGACCATCAAAGTCACCGATGGCAACAAATGCCTTGAACCGTGTGCGCTGACCAGCACGAGTTTGCTTTTGAACAGGCATGATCTTCATAACCTCATCTTTGAGCTTGGGGAGGAAGAAGTCGATGATTTGAAATTCCTTGACAGGAAGTGAGAAGAGATAAATTTCCTCCATAGACTTGATCTTTCCATCCTTCACCAAACGGCCAAGTTTAGTGACAGGAACCCTGTCTCGATGTGAAATCGCTGGTAACTCCAACAAGACATTGAGCGTACCATTCCTTGTCCTCTTCTTTGCGACCACCACGGCGGGGCCCCCGCCGGCCTCTACCACGCTCACCACGTCCACGCCCAAATCCACCACGTCCACGAGGAGCATCAGCCATTTTTTGATTTTTGCTACCAAGTAATAAGACTGCAAGGTACAAAGATCAGTTACTCATCAGAGTAGAAACACATTTAGCTGCCAGGTGTACAACACATCCACATTCCAGTCTCCCCATCTATAGATTAACGACAACATCCATCGAGAAACGAGCACAGTTCCACTCCAGGACTACGTACCTCCATCAATTGTACACCTGGGAGCTGTCTGGTGGCAAATAACGACACTCACAGTCTCGAGATCACTATTGCAAACAGCGTTGAAGTCCCTTATCATCATGTCTAGCTAGTACAGAGGCACGTGACTGTTGGAGGCCTTAGTCAGCTGGAAATAAGAGTCAGCCACGAGGTCGTAGCCTATCCCGTCTCGCATCACTTATATCTGTGGTGGGTTCTCGTCGGCCTGATTTTCCGAGCCATCCATTACTGACACAGAATTCCAGCAGCACAAACACTTCATAAAGCACTTCAAGCTTATCCTTATTCCCCGCTAAAGTTGTCACATTGGCAGGATATGTCGTTAAATACTATGTCGAATTTTACAAATCAACGATCTAGTCTTCGCCCCACGTATGCTGCATTATATTCTTCGAAATTCTGTTCGTAATGCTTACCGTTCGCTGTAGCAACGCTCGTCAAAGCGTTGGAGATGGGGCTGATTCCTTCGACACCCCTGTGCCTAGTGTACTCGCCGTCTGCCACTTGGAGGGCAACGATGACATGTACTATTATTCTACTACGTTCTCTGGGGGACCAGGGGTATGTTTTTTTGCTGTCCTCTTTTCTGCTCTCCATAAAAACTGATCATTGTCTCTCTGTGCTGCTTTACCTTATGCCATTTCTAAAAGTGGCGCTTTTGACGCCCCTAAGAGTAAATGCCCTCCAGACCGAGGGTCGTCGGACTGTGTGACAGGCAGTTCGGCGTCTTACTTTTCCTCTTCACCATCATCTATATCTTCATCTCCCACTTCTTTCTCTACGTCTCCCACTTCCACTCCTGACACGAGGACGTTCACGAAGAGTTTCGCCTATTCTCCAACAACAGCGGATCCAATCACCACCATCGATTATACTCACGGACGATTCCGACCCCTAATCCATCAACATCGCAGTTCTCATCCGACAAGTAGTCCCCGTATTATCCCTGCTCCGGCTGGCTCTCATTCAAATGCAAGTTCATTGGAGACTTCGACTCCACCTTTGAGTCCAGATGCTAGCAGTTACAGCAGCACCGGTAGTATGGATAGCATGTCTATTTGTCAAACTGGATATTCCCCAGTTAGATCCGGTTTAAAGGCGGGACCGTCTGTTCAGCCTAAAGATGCACTAGATTATCTGATGACCATTTTCCCGAAAGATGGGCCCAAAGTACTACCTTACTCGAAGAGTGTTACCATTTCTGCAAGTCTTGGGCCTGCGTTTGAAGGTGTCGTTACTCAGTTACCTGGGAAGCTCAAGACGCTTTACGTGGACGGTAAAAATGCAGCTCTAGTTGGTCTTCGTGAAAGGTATGTTTCCATATCTTCTGTCCTATCATTCACTTGTGTGAAAAGTTGGTGGGACGGAATGGTGGCCATTTGTATCTGAATCTGCTTGGTTTGCTCACATCTTTCTTCGTCTGTAGCATTGTTGCCTTGTTAGATCTAGCTTCAGAAAATCTGGACTGCCATGCTCTAGTTATTGTTTTGGAAAGGTCTGCACCCAATCTGGCTGAGCTGCTCCATTCTTTGATGTATGTTGGGGGTGCCGTCGTTACGAAACCTCCATTTGCCGTTGATCCCGCGTTCGTTCTCGTTGGTTTGGAGATTTAACGTGCTGGTTGGGGCGAGGGTAGCTTCTTTCTTGGGATTGGAAAAGGTAGGTTGAGAGGAGGAGCGGTTGAAATAAGCAAACAGATTTCTTATTCTACATGATAATACACCCGTTGTCGTCATCATCAATACGGCGCATGATTTCGTTGTCACCAATACCATGATGAATCGAGTCGAGCCGGACTATGAGGATACCTGTATTGGTCGGGTCAAGCTGGGCCGAGAGCTGGTATCTTGGGAGGATATGATATGGACAACAAAGACAAGCCAAAACAAAGGACACACTTATGCACGAGTTGCTCGATTGCAGGCTTGATCTTGGCACCGTTCTTGGAATGTAAGCCCTTGCCTACAATGAGACGAAGCTCCTTGTCGCCTCGTGCCCGGGCTTGTTCAAGGGCACGGTCAGTGTAGCTGATGGCTTCCTTAACATAGAGCCCGTGCAGATCAACTTCATGAGGTTTGTTGTCCTGTCGCAAGATGGGGTCAAGAACACGACTTGTCTCTGGATTGAATGCACCTTGTTATTTTCTGTATCAGGTAGTCAGAACTGATTCAACCAAGGTGACTGGGTGAACAGACCAATGAAGATACACTCGCTGGCTTGCCTGTTGAGCTCTTGCATGCAATTCTGGTGCTGCTTGCCTTTGTTAGAGAGCTCCTTGGCAAGAGCGCCGTCGCCCCTCGAGTATGCCTGGTGGCTTTCCTCAAAGCACCTGGCCATGGCGTCGCCCTCGTCGGCTGCCTGGCTGCGAAGCAAGGCATAGTCTGCGGGGGCTGGCTGGTAGTCGGGCTTCTCGACAGGGGGCTGCTTGCCGCACAACAAGCGGACGAGTGCTTTCAGGAGCCCGAGCATGTCGAGTACCAGCGTGGGAACGCAAAGTCGCTTATTTCTCTCCCTCATGTATTATTCTCTGCGCACACTCTTTTTACTGTCTTCCTTCGCAGTTGTCCATGCTGGCTCAGTCACCAAAGGTAATCAATGCAACCAGGGCGATAACCGTCTCCAGACAGGCACCTATCAGTTTTGGAGCGACTGCACCGCGACTACTTACTGCGCAGACTCTGGCACCTGCCAGCCGAAGGGCTGTAGAAAGGACGACTTTCCTTTTGGCTATGCACAAGGCTCTCATGAAATCCCCGACAAATGTCCCAGGGGTCAATTCTGCCCAGACGAGGGTTCCAGTTGTCAATCCCTTCTCGCTGTCGGCAGTCAATGCCAATTGAACCGTGATGGTGCTCTGTCTCCCTTTTCTTGGCTCTACGTCTGCTCATTTGACTTGCTAGATCAATGCGAGGCACCGCCCAACTTTAGAGAACTGGCAGATACTACTGGCCGAGGTCTCAATTCCAACGGATCAGTCTGTCTCAACAACATCTGCATGTGGGCCAACGTCACCCTTCAGAATCCATGTGTAGTCGAAAATACTGCATACATCGCCTACGAAGTCGGAGGAGAATATATCAATATTGTCTCTCGAGGAAACTGTGCCCCAGGTCTCTACTGCGATTCCGTACAGAAAGTTTGCTTCAACGAGAAGTCTATTGGCGATTCTTGCGATGGCGACAAAGAGTGTGTACCTCGCTTAATGTTTGACGCTCATTTCTGACTTTTTTGCTCCGTTTAGGTGTCAATCTTGGAATTGCCAGGAGGACGGTACCTGCGGAAAACCTGCTGCTGAGCCTCGCCACTTTGGTACCTACGCCTACGTTTTGGTTGCTTTGGGTATCTTTGGAGGCAAGTTGTCTTGAGTCGTATCAACATGCTGAACTCATCTTTCCCAAGGTATGTTCGGCACTCTCATCGGACTCTTCTGTTTCCACCGTAAACAAAGAGACTCTGAACGCGAGAAACGCATGCTGTACTGGAAAGAGCAGGTGTGTCAAGTTATCATGTTCCGCAACCGCTGTGCTCATGGCACCACCAGAATGCCTTTCACCAAAACCTCAAGAACATGCGTGAGACAGCCAGACTCTCCATCCTTTCTCTCAATGAAAGGAGTGCCCGGAGCACAATGTACAGCCGTGAAGACACGCAACCTATTTTGCAAAGCAGCACGCAAAAGACGTCTGGATTGCGTAATTACATGGCCCGCGACGACGGCTCTGACTTTGATGATAGCCCAGTGGTGGTGCAGTCGACGAAGAGGGTGCAGGGTGGAAATCGGTTCTGATGTGCTAGATAACTTTAGCGGACCTTTAGTGGACATATTATACCTGGATACTTTCTCTGCTTCCGGATAATTTATGGCGTGTATAATTGGAATGTGCGAGCCCGGGGTTTTCTTTCCTTCCATCACTATGTCTTCAATATCCTCCATGGACACCGTACGGCCGCCTCGGTCTACCTCTCCTGCATCCCCGCCCGCACTTGAAGACGACATTGCTTACAGCAAGACTTGGCTGGCCCATGACGACAAAACCGACAATGACCCCAAAGGCAAGTCGCCGAAAGAGCACCATGCCGATTTCAATGAGCATACCACCAATGCAAACCGCTATTCCTCCACAAGTGACCAAGACGCTGAAACTCGCCGCGTTGAGCAAGTACGTTGGTACTACCGGCTGACTTGCGCTTGTGAACTCACTCGCTGTGATCAATCAGACTCTCCGGCAATGGGAAATCACTGAAAGGCAGCGTCGTAGAGCTGCCAGGGATTCAGGCTCGTCTGGGAATATCGTCGTGCCCTCATCTCTTTTGAACAATGTTACTAGGCGTGCAAGCCAGCTCTGGAGAAACGGAAGCCGGAAACGACATCCTTCCATCGGCGGGAAGCATACTGCTCTCTGTTCAACTGATAACCTTGACGCAGTTCCACTGGAGGATATAGCCGCGAGTCCAACACCAACACCCTCCCCTTCCCCTACACCTTCGCCTTCTATTCCAACTTCTAACCGGGAACGCATCGCCCAAGGTGCCAATTCGGATAACCACAATGCCGCTGAAAACCCGTTTGAGAACCTGAAAACGCCTTCTGCTCTTCAAGCTCTATCACCTTTTGCCGATGCTTACCGAGTAGATACAGAACAGATACGTACAACACCTGATAAACTCGAATCGCACGCAGAGGAAAAACGACATTCGCAGCTACCTCCCCCAATGCCTCTCGATCTTCCTAGACCTAAAACACCACCTCCAGTCGCCATCTCTACTCCGCCCTATGTAACTAGCCCGCCAGATGCAACAGGTCATCCAAAAGACACTGAAGATGATGATGGAAAGTCGACACGGTGGTGGCATGAATGGTTATGTGGATGTAGTGAGGGGCCCGATAGAGGTGGTGATTACCAGGTATGTTCAAATCTGCTTTTCATTTGAACTTGAATAGCTGAAAGGTGATGGTAGGCGGGCCGCACCAATCCCTCTGAATGAATCTTTCGCATTCAATATTCAATTTTTCTCAGAGAACCATCTTGTTGCAAGGGACACATTGTTAATTCACCTAATCACTGAACATACATTTACTTGATCATAATCTCTCGCCTTTTTAGTTTTGTTCGCTCCTGATGACTTTAGGGAGTTCCAAGCAATATTGGACCTTGGCATTATATCCTACTCCCATTCCTGATTCATAGGGCAGTCTAGTACATCCAGCATCCCGGATTTCTAATTAAATAAGCTGAACGTCAGAAACGAAATCATGAATGCTCATAGGGTCAGGCTCATATCTGCCGCCAAGCCTGGTATCATGTCGCTTGGGAGTGAAATAGGGGTCATTCATGTCCTGAAGTAGATTGACGGCCGTGGAGATTCGAGATTGTTGGAAACTATCTCTAGTAATCAACCCTGTGGAATGAGCATCCAAACTCCGAGCACGACAAAGGATTTGTCTCCCCGCAAGAAATAGGGGAATAGATAGACCATCTATAAGGAAAATGAGGGTCTTTTGTTGCAGGAAATACATTCAGACTTACGGACAAGAATCGATGCCAACACAGAAAACCCTACTACAGAGGGAAGTGCCATCGCAAGAATGTCTTGCTGGGACGTTGGAGGGCTCTGAGAATCTGGAAGACGATGTACAGCCATGCACGATACGAATATAGCACTAACGCCCATCTATTGAACCGCCTGAATAGGGACAAATTAGACGAGAATAAGGTAACAGTAGCTCACAGGACCTTCAATCGAGCAGGCAGAAAAGTGAGAAGAGTTTCAGGTGAGAGAAAAAAGATGTTCTCCTTACCGAAATGCCCGCATAACAACGCTTGTTTCCAGCCCTTGATCTGAGGCACGTATTTGTACAAGACCAATATAGCAGGAAATCTGCGTAGGACTAGGACGCCGACAGAGAAAACAACTAACCTCCATGGACTTACGCCAATGGCTGGTGAGGAAAAGTCATTCCAAGGAAGCCAAGCACCAATGTAGAAAAAGCAACCACAGTTCAAAATGTACCCGATCACGGCAGCGAAGGATTGGCCTCTGACATGTTTCTTAAATTCACCGCTCCAGGAGATAGCACAGCCTAAAGAATATGAGTGTGGTGTGGACGAAAGGACAGATTATCCTCTGTTACTTACCGGCTGCGAAGACGGCGAGAAGATCGTCAGCTCCGATCGTATAGACGACGCCCATAACAAGAAGAGGAACCGAGATAAATTGCGCCACGTGTCCGTCTTGGTCAACTAACCCCTTGGCAACCGAAAATCGCAGGACTTGCGAGATGAGCCAGCCTGAGGTCCAGTCAGCGTTAGGTAACCCATCGGGTGTTCAGCTTGCCTATGACAGCACCGACAAATGTTCCAAAAATGACTTGGTCTGGATCACTGAGATTCATACTGGATTTTTAAAAATATTTCACTTACAAAGTACTCCTGTGAGAATCCAGTCTCGAAGATCGCTCGAGGGACCTGATCCCAGTGTCAGAGATAAACTGAGGAAGAGACAGGCAAGGCCATCATTGGCAGCGGATTCTGTCAAGTGTCAAATTCAAATGGAGGAATACGAAAAAATTCCCTGACCTGCTAATAGTATATGTCTGATTTTTTCTGGCACATTATTTGTCGCAAATTTCCCGCCTCACGAACATGGTTTCAGGAGGGTATGTGTCCAGAGAGAAGAGGACGAATCACACCTATGATAGCAGCACTAATAATGGGATCTGTAGGCGTCAAACATGCTGCAAGCACAAGGCAAGTAACGTATCCAAAGCTACCGAAGAGAATCTTTAAAAGCACTGGAACAGCGGAATCAAAGGTCAAAGATTGGGTCAATGGAACAGAGTCAATTCAGACTTACCGGCTACAATGAACCACCCTATTGTCATGGTAGGGATTACTAGTGTCATGAATCCTCTAATATCGGTGTACATATACTTCTCTGGCAAGTCGACACCGGCAGCAAACAAATCCAACACGAGGACTATGCGCATGACTTCAAAAGTGACAGGATTAGAGTCCATGGTCCAGGAGCGAGGATCAAAGATCCCAGTACAAAGGGGGCCCATGAGAGTACCAAACAAGGTCCCAATGACAACTTCGCTCATGCAGACCTATTGAGCGTATTGCCTCAGAGTGATGTTAAAGAATCCTGTTGGAGAGCACCTTTTCTCTGACAAACAATGAGAACAGGGAAATCTTAGAAATATCCGATTAGACAAGCATAGAGACAAATGAATGATGAATTAAATTACCAGCACGACAAAGCCCCCGATGACCATAGACGCAATGCCGACGGGGTTCACCTGAAGAGCTTGTCTTCTTACATGAACCATGACCATGGAAGCACTGGGCTTACTTCAAATAAGTCTGACATTGAAGGAGGACTGGGGCAGAGCCATTGCTTTGCAATATTGAAGAGCAGAAGAGAGGCCATGTACTCAGGTCCCTCACGCTGGCGGGGTCTTCTACATTCTTGTCCTTTTTTTTAAAAAAAAAAAATCAACAATCATTCATGAAAGGAAAAAGCTCCTGGGTTGGACTCAAGGAAAGCAACAAAATTCTTCAAAGACTCCCTGTTAGGATTCCAATACTTATTAAACCTCCTACAACTGTATAAGATGTGATTCCTTGACTTGATAGGATAATCTCCACATGGGCAAGCCAATGATTCTTTGGGGAAAAATCTAAGCCGATATTCACCTTGGGGCATGATTTGTGATGGCTCCAGTCACTCGCGCACACAGAGAGTTAGAGTGTCCTAGATGATTAAGCCATGAACCGCCTTTTGTATAAGTGGGTATGGTGGGTAGATTATTGTCATCAACCAAGTCTAGGAAGTTCTTCTCTTTATAATCCAACACTTGGAATGGCATTTGCCAGTTGTGAAGAATTGAATCATACTCTTCTTTCTTGCTAAAGTCCCATAATGATTTACATGGGAAAATAGGTTCAATGTTAAACTGTTTGGTTTCTTTGTCAACAGCCAAATGAGAATGCCATTTGGCACTGCTAGGTCTTTTATTAAAGAAAGCTCTAAGATCTTGTGATATAGCAATCAAATGCAGTTGATATGGATGGAAGAATGAGTCAAATATTTGTGTATGGCATCAGTGATTTTTTTTAATTCAACAATTTATTACACAGAGTGCAAGGGCAGGCCATGGTAGCTACGTCATAACTACATACAAAGGAAGCAGACTACATGAAGAAGTAAACAGGGAGAAAGAAAACAAAAGAGAAAAGAGATAGAGGACAAATTGAAACTAGACTAAAGAAAATATATAATTAATTATGATAACTATTCATGACTGATAAAGGAAAGTAAATGCAAATGCACTCGTGTTGGCTACCAAGAACATGACAAAGTGGCCTAAGGAGTTTCTTTTTGGATTCCAGTATCTGTTAAACCTACCACACTCATGAAGAATATAATGTCTTTATTCGATAGGATATGATCTGTATAGACATTTAAACTCCTCCCTAGAAAAGAATCTAAGTCTATATTCACCAGTTGGAGCATAATTGGTTATTACTCTTGAAGCATGTGCACACAGAGAATTCGAATGGCTAAAGACTTTGAGCCAAGACCCTCCTTTGACATAGGATAGTTCAATGATATTGTTGTTGTCATCGAGTAAGTTGAGGAATTGTTTCCCCTTGAGGTCTGAAGCTTGGAATGTCATTTTCCAAACATTTAGGATGTCATCACATTCACTTTTCTTGCTAAAGTCCCAAGATGTTTTGCAAGAAAAGAGCAGAGAGGGATTGAAGACCTTTGATTCTTTGTCAACCGTTTTGTGGAGAGACCAATCAAGATGGCTGGGACATTCCCAGAATTCAATGGAATTGTCTCAATGTTGTAAGAAAAACTTTCAAACTTCAGCAAATATAGCTACTAAATAAACTTGGAAGGGATATAAAGAGAGGTCAAAGATTTTCTTGGCTACATGAATAGAGTTAGTGACGATGATGATCTTGGAAATGCTATCATGATTTGAGGCTTGGTTGATACCACATCTAATAGCAAAGAGCTCTGCTTCAGTACTAGTGATGTGAACCACATGATGGACAGTCTTGGAGATGGGGTTATTGTATGTGTACATATGCGATATAGATGTAGCAATGTCGTTTTTGATGCTGGTATCTATGACAACAATGGTGGTAGAGGGAGAGTTTGACAACTCGATGATCATGTTATTAAGTTGTTGAGTGTGGGTTTTATTGCTATTCTATTTGCTATGTAGATTAAATACTAATTGATCTGAGAAATTATCAATAACTCTATGACTAGGAGAAAGTTCAGAATGAAGAGGAGTAAAAGAAGGGAAAATTCCATTAAACTTGTTATCTGTATCTACTAAATGGCTTTTGATAAGAGAACACTGGCATCTACTGAGAGAGTCAAGCGAGGCAGGGTGTTGAGACATGAATGCACTATAGGGCAACTCTATGAGTGATTAGATGAGGTGGTTAGGGGGAAGCAAGTGTGCTCGTAGTTGCAATCTTCCACCAAGCTTCTGGAGATAGAGTTTGATAGGTATAAGTCCTACAATGGCTTTGATACTGAATGACAGAAAGGTTTTAAAGGCTCCCAAGATCCATATGGCAGCTCTTCTTTGTATTTTTCCTAGTATTTTCAAGTGATATGATATGAGAGCACAATTGTAGAATCATAGCTGAAACCCATATAGTGTGATGGGGAGAATGCGAGTCCTATAGAGAAGGTGTTTTTGTATTGGATTGATGCCTCAGTTTAAATTACTGAGAATCTTCATATACTTGACCATAGACATTGCTTTGTTAGAATAAAAGTTGACATGTTGATGAAATAATAGCTTTCTGTCAAATATAAAACCCAAGTATTTCCACATGTTTTTGGGTCATAGAATAGTGCCTCCAATAGGAGAAAGGTTGAGGGGAGGGAGATTGAAGACATCTTGAGATCTATTAAAATGAAATACTTCAGTTTTGGAATGCTCTACTATGAGACTGAACTTTTTGAGCAAATTTGAAATAACATTATAACTACAAAAAAGGTGGCAGTTAGAAATGTAGAATGATCTGCTTTGGGAAATGAAGAGTCCATCATCAACAAACAAAATGATAGAGATGGGAATTTTGAGATTTTTTAAACATTTTTCTAAAATGTAGAGAAGCAGAGAAAGATAAAGTGCTGATAAAATGGGAGAGAGTGCAGAGCCTTGGCCAACACCAACATTAACATCAAATAAAGGGGAAGTAAAACTGTTCCAGAAATAGTTTGTCTTTCTGTCCACAAGATAGTTAGCAAAGAATGAGACAATGCAGTTGTTGAACTCCGCTTTCTTCAGAATGAGAGTGAGAAGGCAATGGTTTAGGGATGGGAAGAACTGCATGATATCAAAAGTAAGTGTGCTTGTTGAGAAATTCTTAATCCATCCAGACTGAATGATGTGTGTGAGGGCCATACCCATATCTGTCGTAGATTTGAATTTCAAACCCCCTAGTTGACTTGGGTGAATAAAATTGTTTGACACAGTAAGAAATTGAAGTTTCTCACCGATAACTTTTTCAATTAATTTGCCCAATATATTGAGTAAGATAATTGGCCTGAACAATTTAGGGAAGTCATATGATTGCTTGTTAGGCTTGGGGATAACTACCATCATAAATCTTTTGAAATGAGATGGCCAGAACCCTAGATCAATACAAGTGTTAGTGATGCTGATGATATTGCTTAAACAGCCATCATCTTTGAGAATGGTTTTGAGGTGACCCACAACAACTTATCTAGTCCTGGTGTAAAGGAGTTATTGCAGTTAGCAATGGCACTCTTGAATTCTTCTTTAGAAAATGGAGTCCATGAAGAGGATGACTTGTCAGTGACTTCATCAAGGATGTTAATATCAACTTGACAATGGAGAGCAGTGTTGAATGTTGAGTAGAGTGTGTTCTATAGGTTATTGATGGTTAGACACAGTTGGTTGTTATACTTAATAGTCTCAATGGCTAGTAACTTGCATTTATTGACCCAGCTTATGAGTTTCCAAGGTCCTTGTTGTTTGTTGGTGATTTCTTGGATTTTGAGATTGAAGAAGGACCACTTGGTATTTTTGACCATTTTCTTAAATATCTTCCAGTCTTCAAGGCTTCTAGATGTCCTATAATTCCTCAGGAATCGATTGCATTCCTCAGCTTACCATCTCTTGGAATGTCTTGTGATATTGACTAGCTTCAAATTCTTACCCTATGCATGTTCAGTATTTGAAGCAAGTATGTTGATCACATCTTCTAGTTTGTCGATATCAGATAAGTTAGAGATGTTTAGATTCTTAATAATGGATGAGACATCCTTAATGAACAATGCTTTCTCTTCACTGTTTTTTGTAATAGAGAACTTGGATGAATTAATGTTTTCTTCCATGATAGGAATGGAAACAGTGAGAGGGGCATGGTCAAAGGTGAGTCACCAGTCAGAATGGATCTAGTGGTTGTTGAGTTTGGTCAAACCATTTCACAAGAACATTAAGTTAATAACTGAGTTTGACTTGCCAGTAGTGTCTGAATATCTAGTGGGGACAGAGTTAGTGGGAACTGACAAATCCAAGTTAAATGAATCTGCTATGATAAAAGAATCATTGCTAATAGAAGAATGATGAGGAAAAGATGGATCCCAAATACTGTCTCAAATATTAAAATCACCAGTCATGTGTTGTGGCAACCACTAGACCAGTATTCAATAGCAGCACTAACAATAAATCTCACAGGAGAATATCTAGTGGGGAACACGAGTTGTGTAATTTACAAGAGAACTCAACAGAGAACCACAATAGTATTCTACCAACTATTTATATGACTATCCATGGTCCATGCCATGACTATACATCTGCTATGTGTTCTACTCTAATGTCTATGCTCTGTTCTTATGTCCTATTACTCATCTATCTTGTATCTACTTCAAGGCCAGCATGCTATATATATGTGCCCTGATATTATATTCTAAACCCTACTCTT
>Ga0157357_1000456_pt1 | contig 17619 bp, 9 predicted proteins | sample AttcapACBM1_FD_111485 | JGI IMG/M metagenome (GOLD analysis project Ga0157357, IMG submission 111485) | Fungus gardens microbial communities from leaf cutter ant in Botucatu, State of Sao Paulo, Brazil - Atta capiguara ACBM1 | ecosystem: Host-associated > Fungi > Mycelium > Unclassified ... | reverse complement strand
TTACAAGAGAACTTGACAAGGAGCCCTCACTGCATTGCTCCTCTATTTATATAAATTACATGTGGTCCATGCTACAACAATATTAACTTGCCCTTATGTCTATACATCATCCTCATATCCTATTACTCATCCACATATGTTTTCCTTAAGACCACCATGCTTCCTACATGTGCCCTGACGTCATATCTTTAATCTCCGCTATACATATGCACACCATGTGTACACCATGAGGAACCCATGTCCCTTGACATCATTCCTAACCCTAACTCTGATCTAGACTCCTCTCGATTCTTCTAGACCATTAGTCCTTTTAGACCGTTCTAGACTCTATCACATGACTTCTAGGTCACGTGCCTATCTCTTATCTCTCTTCCGTTGTAGACTAATAATTATAATACTTAACCCTAACCCTAGTCCAAGTCTATCCACACACTCGTCTTATAACACTATGATACTGTCATAGTTATATCATTATACAATTATGTAATATGATAAAAAGAAGTAGAAGGATCTGGGATGATAACATCATAATATGTATTTAACACATGTTAGCCTTAAGATATATATATAATCACTTAGGGCAGGCTAAAGTAGTAGAGTATAGACCATGAGTAGTTAGTATATAAGATAGACTATCTTGTACAGAGTTCTCTATTGAGTTCTCTTGTGTTACCTCTAATATAAGGTTTTATTCATTGATCAGCCCTAAGGTCTTTAAGTCATAACAATAACCCACTTTAGAGTAAATAGATCAAAGTAAAAAAGGCCACTTTATTATCAACAGATAACTTAGAGGCAAGGTCCAACCAAGACATCTAGGAATCTATCAATAGCAACAGAGTTGGGAAACAATGTGTAGTTTATGAGACACTAGTCCTAAACAGCATGCCTTCTCCATAAGTTGAACACAAGACAATAGACACTTCAAGGAATAGTTTGTAACATGGCTATTATAAAGTTTGATTAGCTTATAACATCAATTAACCTATGGAACTTAAAGCTTGGAATAGTAAAGCTTATTCTATTTCTATCTTTGGATCCATGGAATTTTTGAAAATTGATGCCAAGAACATGTACATCTCTTTGCTATGTATAGAAAACTATATTAGGTCAAGAAAGGTCAAAATCAGGTTCTATTAATGATGTTCCTTAGCTCAAAGGTTTTAGCAAAGCTATATGGAATTTTATTTCTTTCATTTACAAATCTAGTTGGGTATATTGATACTGACAATAATAAAAACTATTTCAGAAATAGAGTTGCTAATAAATTTACTCCCAAGATTCCAAAGATCAAAACTTTGTTAAATACTGGTTTAGCTAAGGATAAGATAGCAGAAATAGTCAAGCTTCCTCCTTCTATCCCAGCATGTCCATCCAAGAAGGTATTGGAAAAATCCAGATTCTTCAGTAAAGGAAAAAAACCAATGTCTATGTACAAAACATCCTAAAAAAGTCATATACTTAAGTGGCAGGTTCTAATGTTTTAGAAATCATAAAACTAAAGAAAAACTACCCTAACCTGCTAACTAAAAAGATTAAAAGCATTCAGAAAATCATCAACGACTCTTGTAAGTCTAAGCCACACATCAAAATGACTACCAGAGATATCTCTTGTAAACAAATTATTGTTTCTATGAATAAGGAGAATACTAACAAATTTATGGCCTCCTCTAGTGACTACATTGCTAACATCAATAGAGCTCTCAAAAACATCAAGTCAGATATAATGGCAGACTATGTTTAGCAAGAACTTATAGATGTTACTATTATTACTAACAAAGTAGCTTCACCTTCTAACCTTCAAGTAATTGAAAACTTTGTCAAGAATGTGAACAATATCAATTCTGAGGATATTGAATCATTTAGACTTCCTCAGTCAAAATCATATTTGAAGATAATAGGTATTCTATATTTCATCAAAAATTCCAATGTCCCTATCTCTTCAGAATTTGTAGAATCAGTTATCAAATCCAGCCATATTTTCAACAACTTATCACTTGCATTGAAGCTGTGAGTTATCAAAACATCACCTAAATCTAATATGGCAATTGTCTGGATTAACATATGGGATGCTCAAAGTGGATATAAATCTAAAAACCTCATCAACAGGTCTTTCAATGTTAGAAGCTATATTGCAACTATATAAGATATAAACATGAACTCTGGTATCCTATATTGTAAAAAATTGTTGGAGGTAAGAACACTTCACCTTCTCATACTGAGCTTAAGATTTGAATACAATAGATCACACAAGAGTGAACACTATTAATACTTTGCATGGTGTTGCAAGGTAAACTTTAAAATCAACTTCTCCAGACTCGAAACAAAACAAAGAGAACTATGTCCTTATGCTCTCAAATGCATCAACTACAAAGGGGATCACTAAGTAGATTCTAATCTCTGTCTCTCCTGAAAGCATCATTTCAACAGAAAATAGCATACCAAGGGATACCAAGAAATTAGAGACAATAGAACCAAGTCAATTTACTTAGCCATGAGCAATGCTTAAGCATAATTATTAAAAATCTCAACATTTTTCTCAAAATGTCTAAAAAAACAAACTTCTAACATTAGAAATGCAAAGATCTTTTGATATACTATTTATTCAAGAATTGCCTTAGTCAGTTATATGATCTATTCTGAGCTCAACAAGCAAGGAAGGTAAGAAACTGGTAGGAGTTCCAAATTACTCTAACTGGACCATATTTTTGAGAAACTCCTCTCTTACCAATGACTCACCTAGTGTTATAATATATATCAATGTCAGACTTTCCCCTCTTTGATTTTCTTTATGAAAATACATATTTAATCATAGAGATATTTTTTGTATTTTCTTTTTCAATTGTAGTCTACTTTACTTTTTAATTAACATTTATTCAGATTCATCTCAAACAGCTTTAAAGTATCTCAAGAATACTAAAGTCAATATTGGCAATATTCTCATTATAACTGGAGATTTCAATATCAGAGACAATAGTTAGAATCCACTTTTTTTATATCACTCAGTTCATAGAGATATTCTTATTGAAGTTACAAACTCTTTACATTTAGAACTGTCTAGACCTACTGAACAATTTCCTACTAGGTTTTCAAACAACTAACAGGACTTAAACTCAGTCATCAATCTTATGTTTCTTAAGCTGGAATCTTTAGAACATGATAATCATTTCATTCATTTTGACTGGAGATTGACTTCTAATCACACTTCTCTTACTGTCAACATCTCCATTTTTGAGGAATATATTCAAACCAGAAAACAAACATCTTACAACTCAAAAATCTTGGAGTTGATCAATAAACAAAATTTTGTATTAGGGTTAACACAAGAGAACTTGATAGAGAACTCCATACTAGACTGTCTACCTTATATACTAAATCTCCATGGTCCATGCTACTACTACTTGAGCCTATCCTAAATGACTATATGTTTGCCTTAAGATCAAGATGTATTATACATGTTATATGATGATATTCTTCTAGAACCTTCTACTTTCTTCTTTTGCTATCTAATGAGCTGTAACCATTACTGTGACTGTGTCATGTGACTTGTAACTGTGTGACAGTAATTTCACACCAAAAACCCTAACCCCAGTTCCCAGGATAGAAGATAAAATAAAAGAAAAGAAAATCAGAAGGAAAGTCAAAAGAAACTTGGGTCCAAACTTTGTAAGTCTGAAAAAACATTAGTCAAGAACAGCAAAGAAGATAAAAAATTTGTAAACGAGCTATTTGAAGCCATTAAGAGATTTAACATGGAAAATATTCAAAATACAGAAGTCCTTGAACACATCATCTAGTCTTTTATAAACAATACTGAAAATATAGTATAAATACTCAAAAGTCATTAATGTTACTAAACATTCAAAGGAGTGGTAGGATAAAAATTGTCACAGAGATCTCAAGGTCTATAGATAGTCCAAACAAATCAAAGATTGGAAAAGATTCAAGAGTACTATTAAGGAGACAAAATGTAACTTAAAGATTCAAGAAATTGCTAATAAGAATTGTGAGCCATGGAAACTTATAATTGGATCAAGAAATGCAAGCTTCCAGCAATAAAAGCTATCCAATATAACAGTCAACCATATATCAAACTAGACAATCTATGGTAGGCTCTACATCTGTCTTTTAATTTGGTACAAAATCACCAAGTTGACCCTCAATTACTAGAAGAAATTCCTAGCAAGAAAACCATGAAATGGAATTCTTTCTCAAAAGAGAAGATCATTAGTGTAATCAAAAAATGTAACAATTCTTCAACTCTGAAACTAGACTAAGTATTGTAGAAATATCTCAAGAAAATTGTCAAAGATGTTGCATATTTAAATAAGTTCATAGATATCACTAATGCATGCATTGATATATGTTACTAGCCATTATACTTTAAAGTCTTGACAACAATTATTATTTCCAAGCCCAACAAGAAGTCTTATAACTCTTTCAAGGCTTATTGATCTATTGTTTTGCTTAACACTGTTGGCAAACTATTTGAGAAGGTTATCAGCAAAAGATTGCAATTCCTAGCAATGTCAGAGTTGCAAATGCTGGACTATATTTTATTTTTCTTTCTATTTTATTTAGAGTTAGGATAGAGTGTGACATTATAGGTTATATGATACTGTCACAGGATAGTCACATTATTTCATGGTTATAGTCACAAGATCATGTGATACAGAGAAAGTTGTAAAAGATTCTGAAACAGATGATATTATACAACATAGCAAAAGCATATCAGTCTTATGGATAATATATAGACATTAGAGTAGGCTAGATACAACCTAGTATGGACTAGGAACCAAGTGTATATAAGGAAGAGTAGTCTATACTGAGAACTCCATTGAGTTTTCTTATATTACTCAATACAAGAGTAGTCTTTTGTCCTGACTCTTTGAACCTAAGTCATAACAGGCAATTTCAAATAATTTTATCCATTTATATTGATTAGATAGTTTAAAACAGTAGTCCACCACAGATACAGGTATTGCACTCATCTATTTCATTTATATAGATTGGGTAAAAAACCTATTCACTAGCATATTGGTGTTTGACATTACATAATTCTTCTCTTTGCTGAATTATCATTATCATCTCTTAATACTGAACAAAGCTGGCTTTGATCCCAAAATCTCTTTCTTCTTCCAAAACTACTTAGTAGATAGAAAAACTAAATATTTCTGGAATGATTTTTCTTTTTCTTTTTTCAATATTGATGTTGAAGTAGGCCAAGAGTTTGCTCATTCTTTCTGCTTTATATCTTGCTCCAATTCTTCACATTTTCAAAAAGCAATTAGAAAATCTAAAAATTCTTAGTTTTATTCTCTTTTTTATAAGATGATATTCACCTATCAGTATATAATTGATGATTGCTCTTGTAGCTCTAGTACAAAGTGAATTAGAATGGCCAAAGTACTTAAGCTCTGAACCACTCTTAGAAATTAATAGTTTAATTGGTTTTGAGTCATTGTCTAGAAGCTTTAGAAAGTTTTGTTCTTTATTATCTAAAACTTGGAAAAACATCTTCTAATTGTTGAAAATATTGTCATACTCTCTTTTCTTGCCAAAATCCCATGAAGATTGGCATGAGAGGGTAGGGGTAAGGTTGAACTTCTTTGTTTCTTTATCAACTGTGTTGTGAAGGGACCATTTACACTTACTAGAAAAATCCCAAAATTTGATAGAATTGTTGCTATCTTTCTAGAAGAAACCTCTGAGTTCATAAGATATTGCAACTAAATGAATCTAGTATGGGTGTGATAAAGAGTTAAAGATTCTTTTGGTAGCATAAATAATAATTTGGCTTTAGTAAATGAGACATTGACTACCTAATGTATAGTCTTGATAACTAGACTATCATGTGAGTAAACATGTGATATCAATATAGCAACCTGATTCTTAATGCTAGCATCTGATACAACAATGTGTAAGAAAATAAAACAATAGACTTCAATTTATTTTATTTTATTTTATCATTTTTCATTTTCATTTCAATTATTTTACATTTTTTCTATTTTTAGAACTTTGGGGCTAGGGTTAGAAGTGATGTGTCACACTGTCACATCAGTCATATTTGATAGTGTAGTTACAACATTGATCATAAGACTTGAAAGAAAGGAGTAGAAGGTTCTGGAACAAAGTGATGTCATACAGTATAGATACTACATGTTGACCTCATGTTTTATCCATGGTCATTTAAGGTAGGGTGCACAGTAGCTAGCATGGACCATCTGTACAAGTATATAAGATAGATTATTTTGTAAAGAGCTCTCTATCAAGTTCTCTTATGTCTTCTCTAATACAAGAGTTTGACCTTTATTCCACTCTAAGGATTTAAGGTTATAATACAATGGCTGAATGTGGATCTGATGATGCTTGGAGAGTAATAGTATTGAGATTGTGTAAATGGCTCTTGATACTATGATCACTTTTCCTATTCAAATAATAAAACAAAAAATAATTTGGGAAAATGTCTATAAGTCTGTTTCCAGGAGAAAACTCACAATAAAAAGGAGAAAAGAAAGAAACAACTTTATTAAACCTATTGTCCATGTTTACTATGTAACTCTTGATAATTGTTTGTTGTCTAGGCATGAGAATTTACAACCATAGTCAATAAAATTCATTGTCATTTGAAGATCTCATTTCTAAGAGTAACTTAATAATATGATTTGACAGCAAAGAATGTACTCTAAGTTGAGATCTGCTACTGAGTTTTTGAAGATAAAGATGAATAGAGATTATGCCAGCAATGGTCTCAATACCTGATGTGAGAAATGTATGAAAAGTATCAGAAATTTATAAGATTGCTTTTCTTTATATTTTTCCAAGTTCTTTAAGAGGATATACTAGTGGTGCCTTGTTGTAATATCACAGTTGAAAGCTATATAAGACTATAAATAGTATACAACAGTCTCTTTTGTGTAGAAATGAGACCTCTTAATGAATTTCCTAGTATTTTTATGTATTTGGTCATAAAAATAGCCTTGTTTGTATTGAAGTCAATATGTTGCTTAAATGACAACTTTCAGTCAAATATGAATCCAAAATAACACCATGTATTTTTGAGACAAAGGATAGAACCTTCAAAAGATGTAAGATCTATGTGATCTAGAAAAATAAAACACCTCTATTTTCCTATATTTCACAATTAGTCCAAATTTTGTAAGAAGATATAATATGATGTTATAACTACAAAAGAGATTTGCATTTAAAATCATAAGGGATTTGTTCTGAGATATAAAAAGTCCATCATCTAGATTTTTCCTTGGAAAGAATTTAAGTACTCATGTAGTCTCTATCCTATTGAATCAAGGCATTACATTCTTTATGAGTGTAAAAGGTACAATAATTACTGGAATCCAAGAAGTGATATAATAGTGCACTTGACTCTTTTTCTAGAATTTAACAGTAATGCTTTCTTTTTCAGAAAAAGCTGTACTTATTCAAATTGCAATCTAGCTTTTTCTGATTTTAGTTTTCTTATCATTTTATTTTATTTTTATTTTTATTTTCCTTCTTTATATAATATGTGGCTAGTCATTGTACATGCTGATTTCGTTACAGTTGATGTGTTCTAGAGCAGAAATGAGAATATATATAGTTACAGAGTAGCTATTATGGACTGCTTATGTGCCCTGTGTAATAAATTATTGATTTAAAAAAAAAGCATACCATAACAATAGTAGACTCATAGATGATACATGTAATTTAAAATAGGGTTATTTATTACTAGCATGGACCATATATCTATTATATAAATAGTGTAGGAATACATTGGAGACTCTTTGTCAAGTTCTCTCATGATCTTTATAAGATACTTCATTTATAACTTTACTTAGTGTACTATTGGTTTTTTTTGACTAGTGGTTGTTATAACATACTTATACTTAGTCTTGATGATATAACTTAGAATTCTCCTGGAGTGTAAATTCTGTTAAACTTTATGGTCTTTGCTTAGTTGCTTTAATAGCAAAATAGAATCTCCTCTTCTAGAATCTTAATACTATAACTTAAGACTTAGTAAATAATCAAAAAAGAATCTTATATAAGGTTTATACAACAGAACTCAATAGAGTTTCTAATACAAAGTATTAGCCTTATATACACTATGCTAGTAGTCTATACTATATAAAATCTAATCTACTCTAAAGGTCATATACTATTTATAAGGTTAACATATAATAAGCATATTATATAATATTATTGTTTTAGAACCTTCTATGCCCTTTTATGTAACATGTGACACTATGTCATATATAATACTACATTAGACTTTAAGTCCAAAATAAGAAAATAAATGAAAATGAAAATGAAAATAAGAAAGAAAAATAAAATAAATCAAGTCCCCATTATCTTCAACTCTAATACTTAAAGCATCATTGTTTTGGTAGTCTTGGATTACCTATCTTTATATCTTGATCTCTTTTTCTGTTTTTTACTTTTCTAATAATGCTTGTTTTGAATAACTACCTAATAAGCTCCATTAATACCAATAAAGCCTTAAAAATCCTTCAGTACTATTTATAAAAAGTAGCTAAGCACTAACATATCTTGGAACACTCTACTAACAACATTCTTGCTAGTCTTGTAAGCTAACTCTGGAACTTACAAGCTTTAGTATATAACTCTGCTCCTATACTAGCAGATATACTTCTTTTTTAATTACATTCAAGATCTTCTTTCCTACTAATACTTTTACATCTAAAAACTCACTCTATTACTCTCAATTTAACATTTCACCCTCACTGGACTTGAGTGGAGATTGACAAGTAGTGTAAGCCTTAATTAACCTTTGCTTCTTGTATATTTAGTTATTTATGAATTAGTTTACTAACAACCAACACTATATATTGTCTTTTCTTAGAAGTAGTTGAGTTACAAAGTAGTTAGAGTGCTTGTATAGAGAGAAGTCTTATACTGAAGTCTTCTCTATTACTATTTGGTTAAAGATTGAAAAGCTCTTTTATGCACATTTCTTTTCTATCAATACCAAAGTAGAAGTTATCAACAAACTTGAAAAATCTCTATACTATCAAGATAGTTATGTAGTAGAAGACTACTTAGACAAGTTTCAAGTCCTGATTGCCAAGACTAGTTATACTAATTTCTATACTATTATTGTCAAGTTTAGAAGAGATCTCCAAACTAATATTCAAAGTTAAATTACTACCTTACTAGTAGGACAACAGATCTCTCTACATAGTTTGAAGTCAAAAAACATATTAATCAAGCAAGATAAGCAAATGAGATCTTTTATTTAAACTAGCAAGTAGTTCTAACTTCTAGTATTTAACTATATTTTGTATAACCAAAGTTCCTTTTCCATATCTCTTCTATAACCTCTTCTTCCTCCTACCTACTCAACATATTAATAACAATCTATATTGGTGCTTTACCTAGATATTTCTATAAATATAGATGCTACTTAAAAATCTCATCCCATACCAACTAGAAAATGTTACTATTGTAGAAATTTGAACCATATGGTCTATAAGTATCTAGTAAGATTATATCTCTAGCAATTAACTATTGAGCAATAGAAGAAACTTATAGAGAATATAGATGTATTAAAGAAACTTGTTAATAGCTAGAGCATATAGATTTGAACATTATTAATAACAATATAAATAGGATTATACATAGAGTGGCCAGCAATTAGTATGTTCTTATTACTTATAAGTTTACTATACTTGAGATAAAAATATATACTAAAAATAACAGTGATCTATCTAATACATTTGTCTATCTACCCTATATAAATTCTGTAGTCCTGCTAAAAATCCCAAGTGTCATATGTTGAAGTCTAATCCTATAAATAACCCATTCTCTGTAGTAGTGTTATTTTTCTTCAAATTATGCAAGTACTCAGTCTTTTATAGCAGAGATTACTTCTACTCCAAACTCTGCACTTAATTAGTGTTTCTTTATAGATAAATTTGATCAAATATCTATCTAGCTCAGAGCCAGGCCTAGACATTAATCTTACTCAATGTAAATAATTGCTAGACTATGTAGTATTAGTACTACTTGAGTTTCCAAGTGTTTTAGACACTTTTGCCTAAATTTAAGAACTGATAAATACTCTATAATCTTCAGCTCGAAAATTAACTATAATTCAACAATTATAATTCTTGCTACTATTAATATTAAACTTTATTGTTATAATATACTTTTTCTATTATAACTTTCTCTCTTGAACTCTGTTTTACTTTCTGAAGTTATAATCAAGTAACATATAAATACTTGTTAAACTCCAACTAATTCTATAGACTTTTGTCTTTAAGTATGAACTGTATCTAATACCAAGTGGAAAAAAACTTCTCCTACATCATATTATTAATGCTTTGTTTTACCTTCCAATCTCCATAGAGACTACTAATATTTCTGAATTAATCTTTGTATATGTACTAGTAGACTCTGATGTTATAGAAATCTTCATTAACCAAAGTTTTGTAGAAAAGCACTACTTAAATACATATAAACTCTCATAGTCTATACCTATATATAATATCAATAGCATTGACAACAAAGATAGCCAGATGTCTGAAGTAGTGGATGTTGTCAAAGGTGAACAATAGGCTTGACTTGATTTTATTTTCTTTCTTTTTTATTTTTATTTTCCACTTTCTATTTATTTTATTTTTGGTTTTCATTTTCACCTTTCTTTATTTTGGACTGAGATAAAAGATGTGATATGATATTATGTGTGATGGTCACATATGTTACAAAGCATGACAAATATATAATACCTATTACAGTCATAGATCAAAAATCACATAACATAGAGAAAATTATAGAATATTCTGAAATAGATGATATCATATAGTATAACAATAATATATTCACCTAATATATGGACTTGAGGTCTGTAGTATATAAGATAGACTAACTTATATTTAGAACTCTATTAAGTTCTCTTATATTATTTAATATAAAAGTATATCTTTTGTTTTACTTTGAGGCTAAGTCATAATAGATGTTGTACTATGCTATTAATCATACTTTTAGTGGGCCTTCCTTATGATATCTAGTCCAAGTAAACAGAATCTTATCCTTGGCTTTATATAGCTAAAAGAGTATAACTCTAAGATCAACTGGTAGAAAAAAGAGGTTGTTATAATATAATGCTCTATACATTGTTTAGATTGTTGGAACATTTGAAAAGCTAAGAAGCATTGAATATGTACTCTGAAGATATGTTGGTCTAGCCCTTTTCTACTCTTGGTAAAAAACTCTGAAGATATAGCTAAAACTCTGTGGCTTTTTATTAGATATAAGAAGAAGCTGGGAAATCCTTTTTATATAATCTGACTTCTCCCAAAATCTTCTGCTCTTGATCTCTATATAGTAGCCACTTTTTTAATAATATCTCTTTAAAGCTTTTTGTAAAAACTAAATCACAAACAACATATCTTTTCCTTTCTCACATATGTAAAATTTTGAGTTAGTGTTTACAAAATAAGATTTTAATATCTTCTCAGATCACTGTAAATAGAACCATACTATTGAACTGATTTGTACTAAGCCCAAATCTTCCAAAGTATATCTTCTTTTCTCCCTTCTTCTAGAATTTCAATGATGTATACTCTATGTTAAAACTTAGGCTTAAGTAATTGAACAAAAGAATAATGTTATATAAGATTTATACAAGAAAACTCAATAGAGTTTCTAGTATAAAGTATCTATCTTATATATACCAGACTAGTGGTCTGTGCACAACTACATCTAACTTACCCTCAAGACTATGTATTCTATATAAAACCAACATGTAGTAACTATATTGTTATAACATTATTGTTTTAGAACCTTTTATATTCTTCTCTATATTATATGATAATATAATATATGTGACCAAAAATATGATATATATCACTCCATGTGACAGCTGTGACAGTCACATGTAATATCATACTATAATCTCTTGACTTAGTTTTAATAAAGAAAATTAGGAAAAAATAGAATAAAATGAAAATAAGTGAGAATAATAAAAATTTAACTCTGACATTCTGAGAAAAAACCTCCAGAACCCATCAACATCAATAAGTTCTGAAACTTCTCTAGCATTATCTTAAAAAGGTAGCTAAGTATTAGTATATCTTAGAAATCTCTACTAACAATATTCTTACTAGTCATGTTTTGAGACTTATAGACTTTAGTATCTAATCCTATCCTCACAGATATAAGTATATCTCCTTTCCTATCATTTTTGTAACTTTTCTCTCTTATAAACATTCCTATATCTAGAAACCTATGATGTTGCTTATATATTAAGAGTGGTGTCAGAGCAGATAAAACTCACTTTGAGTAGATATCTGTGATTAGTTATATAGAAAGAGAGTTAGATCAAGTATGGAAACTTGTCTAGGAACAAATATGGTTATCTGTGAGATTGGATAAGAGACTTAGTTATAAATCAAGCTTGGAAGCTTATTCATAGATTGGAAACATGATCTTAGATAATGACCTTAGCCTCAACTTATATGTTATGCCCACTATTCTATTATGTAGTTGTAATTTTGGATGTTAAGATATCAGAAAGAAGATTTTTAGAAGATTTTGGTCAGATTCTAGTCAAATCTTAGTCTATTTCCAGACTAAAGACTATAGAGTATCTATTTGGTCTTAAATACTAAGTCTATAGTCAGAACTATAGCTAGGAAAATAGTAGTATAAGGGATAACTAAGAAAACATTATAGAGACAGTTTCTAAGATATAAAATGACAGAAGTTTAGGTGATAAGTTACCAGAAGATGAAATACAAAGAACTAATTTATGTGCAAACAAGCACAAATACAGAAGTATATCTAGGTATGGTTAGAGTTTTGTCTGGAGATTAGAAAGCAGATGTTTTGAATGTCTTAAAAGTTGGTCTATGATACCACAACCAAATATACTCTCTTTTGTAGACTTTGTGGATAACTGTCAAATGAGTTATACCTTTCTTAACATCTATTCTCTTTATATCTGGCTATTTACAGATTAATTAACTTTGACTAGAATAAGATTTTTCTGAATACTATCATTTTTTAAAAGTGGACAAGCTGTAAAAAGTTAGAAAGCTTGTTAAGAAGAGCCTACTATAAGAGTTTTCTCTATTATGATTTAACTAGAGTTTAAAGAGCTTTTTTATGCCTACTTCTTTACAGTCAATACTAAGGCTGAAGATATCAATAAGCTCAAATAGCTGATTTATTATCAAGAAGGCTATATGATGGAAGACTACTTAGACAAATTCCAGACCTTGATCTCTAAAGCTAGATTTGTATACTATTATTATCAAATTTAGACAATTCTTCTGCCTTTTATTTCAAAGTCAGACTACTATATTACTGGTAGAATATCTCAAAAACATAAACTTTCTAGTATGGTCCAATATAATATAATATATTGACCAAGTGTCAAACCAGAAAACAAAAACCTGTGCAATTGGCTTAGAGATATATAAAGTATAAAAACTCTATACAATGAGTTTTCTAATATAAACTTTCCAAAATAATCTTAGCTTCAGCTTATGTGCTATGCTATCTATCTACTGTATGGTTGTAACTTTGGAAAATAATATGAAGTCCAAAAGAGATTAAGTGCTGATATGATATATTGCTATTGAATACTAGAGATTAAGTTTACTTGGATATCCAATTATCAAACTAGCAAATTACAGTGCAACTACTAGTCTTATATACAAAGATTTAATAGAAGATATTTAGGGGTTCTAGTATTTCAGTAATAAAATACTGAAAGAGGTCAAATAAGAAAACTCTGCTATAAAAGGCTGAGTTTGATAGAAGTATCTCTATTATGAAAGACCAAGTACTTGAGGGGTTTAGAATTATTGCATTACTACCATAAGAATATGTTGTAGGAAATATAACTGTTATGAAAGATAGGCTTTACACTAGAATTGAAGAAGATATCACTATCATAGAGGACAGTCTTTAGAATGGATAGACTTAGCATATAATATCAAGTCCAACAAATAAATAAGATATTTCAATTCAACTAGCAAGCTGTTTCCACCCACCTACCAATCTCTGTGCTCTGCCTAACTATGGTTTACTTCTGTTACTTGACTACTACTATCTAGTCTTTATTTCCTTCTATTTTTACAGGACATTTTCATTGACATAAATGCTATAAGAAAATACTATACTATACTACTTAGATAATATTGCTTATAACTACTCTATATGGCTTTATATCTGACAGGTAACCACTGAGCAATGGAAGAAGCTGATAAAAGATCTAACTATACTAAAGGATATAGAAATACTATGATACTTAGATCTCATGAACTTAGACAACACAAATAGCATAATAAAAAAGAAGGATTTTGTATAAAGTGACTGGCAACCTGTAAACTACAGCTGCTTATAAATAGATTTACTGTACTTTTAGTAGAGGAATATATGTAATATTGTAGTAATAACTTAAACACACCTAAAACTCTACTTTATATAAATATCTTATTACTTGTTTATTACTTCAAGTGGGAAAAAAGACTTTCTTTATATTCTACTATCAACACTCTCAATGTTAGAGTTTTAAAATAAGACTTGGCTTTATTTTATTTTTATTTTTATTTTATTTTATTTTACTTTATTTTCTATTACTATTTTTCTTATTTGAACTTAGCTTAGAAGTTATGTAATACTATATATGACAGTTTTAGTCACATAATCACATGATATAAAGAAAGCCATAGAAGATTCTAGAATAGATAATGTTATATAGTATAGTTATAGCATATTAGCCTTATAGATAATATATAGACTTGAGTTATAGATATATGTAGACCACAGTCTGTAGTATATAAGATAGACTGCTTTTTACTAAGAACACCATCAACTTTTCTTATATTATTTTCTTATAGTTGTTTTTGTCCAAACTCTAAAACTTAAGTCATAATATTAGAACTCAATCTTTACTCTTAAGACTATTCAACATAAAGTTTTCTTTACTCTTTCTTACTCTCTCATTATCCTTAATTAGGAGCAATACCATATAAAACTTGGTTTTATTTTATTTTATTTCTTTTTCAATTTAATTTTTAATTTTTATTATTTTGGACTTAGACAGAAAAATATGATGTTATCACAAAATAAACAACTCACTTGTTTGTAATATCTAAATCTTAGGTTCACTCTCAGAGGTTTAGGAATGATTTAGAAGTTCAATAATGATAACAATGATAATTAAGATCAATACATATATCAATGATAAAAAGATAAAGATTGACGTTGTTAAGTCTAAGCTAAAGTTTAATCCTCAGATACAAAAGTATTTATACAAGTTAGTAATAGTCTATGTACAAGATGTTCCCATCACATAATTAAAACTTATATCTAGTAGGGCTGTCATAACAGATGTCAAGCTAATTTAAAAAGGTAACTAATTATATCACTATATTGATATGCTTGTATTTCTATAAATACTAAGCTTATAATATATGATATATTGTTAGAAACCATTTGATGAATACTTTTGTTATAAACTTTATTCAGCTTGTATCTCTGCAACAAGTCAACTAATTTTTACAAACTAAGTTGCACTGGAAAGCACCAAATAAGGGCTATCCACATATATATAGAATATACAAAAGAAACAACAAATAACTGAGATATCAGGCTATCAGTAACTGTAAAAATTTTATTGGCTAATATCTTATAAACAGCTAGATGGATTCACATGATTTAACTTGTGTTGGAAAGTGCTCATCAAAACCATTTCTAATGATATATAGTATATCTCATAGTAATAAGTATTAATAGAGATACAAGCATATCAATGTAGTGATATAATTAGTTACCTTTTAAAAAAACTTCTGTTGACAATAATACTAGTAGCTCTAAAATTGACCAAAGCTCATATAGAAAGGTATAAGTGGTCTCAAGAGTGACTAGAAGATAAAAAGAGGTTTTGCAAGCATTGAGAGTGCTGATGGTAGAGTGTGGAATATTTCCCATCTAGGATAATAAACAGAAAGTAAGAGAACTAAAGAAGTTAGAGTCTTGGATATGTCTTCTAGATTACTATTTCTGATATATTTTTTTACAGAATATATAGTGAACATATTATTTAGTGACAAGAGCATATATATATCACCAGCTACTCTATACAAAACCCTGATTACTTAATCTATTTTCCAATTCTTTCTGTTTTATAAGCTTGAGTTGTTATATTACTTCAATATCTTTCAATATATTTAAGTCTTCTATAAGTTTCTTGTTGTAGCAACCACCAGATATAAAGTCCAATAATCACACAAGCAAGTAAAGCTCTCAGTAGGCTATTAATGTGGGAATCACAAGAGAACTCGACAAGGAGTCCCCACTATATTGCTACCCTATTTATACTATTACATATGGTCCATGCTACTAATAATTAAACCTGCTCTTATGTCCATGCTTTATTCTCATATCTGCTTCATGTTTTACTCAAGGTTATCATGTGTATACTATATACTCTGATGTCATCTTCCAGATCCTTCTACTATGTTCTAGGCCTATTATGTCACATTATGTGACATATCATGTGACTGCAATGTCACATGCCTCTTTGTCATCAATAAAAAGAAAAAGAAATTCAAAAGAAAAGAAATATAAAATTAAGAAAAAGAAAAAAGAAAAAAGTTTTTTTTTTTTTAAATCAACAATTTATAATGTGGGGCACAATGGCAGGTGCAGTAACTACTTAGTAGCTACAATACATTGATGGGCAAACTACATGAAAAAGAAATAAAAAAGAAAGAGAAGCTAACTAAAATTGACTAACAGGATTGCTATATTACTGTACTCTACTTTCGAAAGAGTTTCTGTTGTTTTCTACCGTGCCACTCATGATTGAAACGGTTGCGCCAATATGAACAACTATAGCTGTCTGCTTGATGGTTGCCTTTGCAGTTCATGCATTTGAAGATGTGTGGACATGGCTCGCCTTCCTTGGTGGCCAAACGATTTGCTTTCTTGTTTTCCATGCAACACCATGCTTTCTCTCTGTGGTGTTCGGTAATGTGAGCTCCATAACACTTGGCACACCTGGAGATATGAGAGTGACAGCTAAGTGTTGAATGTCCCCACTTCCAACAGTTCTTATACTGCGGGACACCTGGGTTCATGTTGGTATCTTTGACGGTAACGATGAATCTTCCAATGTTGAAGTGACAATTGATAATGTTCTTCGCCAAAGAACCACTCTGGGGACCCCAGATGTCCACCCAGACCACTGCCGTGTCTGATTTTGGAGATACTTTGATGATGCAAGGTTTTGAGGCCAACACGACACCTTTGAACAGGTGGGTTTCTTTGAGAACACCTTCAATAAAATCAGAGGAGATGACGTCCTGATTGATTTTGTAAGGGAGTCCAATGATCTTCATATATGACTTGGACTTTGGGAGACATGGACTCTCGATCAAGTCCGAGTTGATGTTTTGTATGCTCTTGAGATATTTCTCAATTGTTGATAAATTTAGATCGTTTGCTGGCTTGTTAGTAGTAATGACAATTCCATTGTTTGTGCTTCGAATGAAATCTGCGACAATGTCTGATTTGGAGTTTCTCAGACATTTGTTGATGTTAGCAATGTGAATATGAGCTGAGTTGACAATCAACTCAGCAATATGT
>Ga0157357_1000455_pt1 | contig 17620 bp, 9 predicted proteins | sample AttcapACBM1_FD_111485 | JGI IMG/M metagenome (GOLD analysis project Ga0157357, IMG submission 111485) | Fungus gardens microbial communities from leaf cutter ant in Botucatu, State of Sao Paulo, Brazil - Atta capiguara ACBM1 | ecosystem: Host-associated > Fungi > Mycelium > Unclassified ... | reverse complement strand
TGGGAGAATGAAGTAGAAGGTACTAGAATAAAGTGACGTCATACAGCATGGACAATGCATGCTGGCCTCATGTAATACTCATGGTCATTTAGGGTAGGGTGCACAGTAGTTAGCACAGACCATAGGCTATAGTATATAAGGTAGACTACTTTGTCTTAGGAACTCTATCGAGTTCTCTTGTGTTACTCAATACAAGAGTTGTTTCTTGACTTAACCCTTTGAGTCTTGAATCATAACATACATGATGTGTTGATGCAGATTCCAGATGTCCTTGGCTTCAGTAGATGTGCTGCATCTTTACATATTATGGTGGTCATATTTAGGAAGAGAATAATAATAGAAAATAGAATATAAGGAAGTTAGAGTTTTAAGCATGAGTATCCAGATCAGTGTACTATACTAGTTGATTTTTAAGATAGGAAACTACAGAGTATCTATGTATCTTGAATACATAGTACTCAGTAGCTAAGATTATATTTAAAGATTAGAGAAAATAGATAACTACTCTAGAGATACTAAAATTCTTGAAATAAAATCTGAAGTTCTATAGAGATTATGTATTAGACTTGAAGATGGTGGGCTTGTTTCTTTTCTATCTTCCTTCTATTATTTAAGTTTCTCTTATTTTTCTATTTCAATTCTTTTTTATTTTTTATTTATTTTAGATTTAGTAAAAAGAATAGTAGCACCTATAAGAGACCAAGGGAATATAACTTTTTCTACTTCAGCTATTACAACTTCAAATATAATTATAGATTTACCAGGCCCTGTGGAGATAGACATTGATGATTTTAACATTGGCAATGTTGACAATTATGATAATGTGAGGGAATACACTATATCTTTTAACAAAACTGCTTTTAGGATGGTCTCTATGTCTTCAAGCAAGGCATTAGTAGACTACACCATAAAAATGGAATGCCTCAACAATGTTTCTGATGATGAGAAAACCAGGGAACCTATCAACAGTTCACAACTGTCTTATGCAGAACATATAGGTTAGTAGGGCAACTAACCATGAGAATAGAGCAAGAATGCAACAAGACATTAAGAATATGCCTGCCCTAAAGTCCACATCTATCTAATATGTTGATGATGATGTCATTAACATTCAATTATCTTATAATCCAGACAATCCTATGGAATCTGAGTTATGTGATGGAAATTTCTACTTCATTTCACTTCACAGCTCTACCAAGCATCTTACTTCTGATACTAAAAATATCAGGGATTCACTCAATCACATTGCCAAGTATATTGGCAACAAACAAATTGATCTGAAGAGGTTTAATAATATAGAGGATTTGAAAGATATTGGTGAGGCTGTTTGGAACCTCATTTCTTCAGTTTATCAGTCAAGTTGGGATTTGCTTTATACTGACAACAGTTTGAATTCTTCAAAATAGAAAGTCATATTGAAATTCACTCCTAAAGTGAAAGCTATCATCAATGAAAATAATGCTAACAAGAACAAAGTAGTTCCTACAAGCATCAAAAAGCTTCCTCCCCTAATCCCTGCCAAATCACCTAAGGAAGTTAAAGAAATTTCCAAGTTCTTCAAAAACTTGAAGTCAGTATTTGTTAACAAACCCTCTTTTAAATCATACACTTAGACTTCAAAATCTACTAATCATATAGAAGAAGTCATTAAAATCAAGAACACTTTCCCATTTCTTGAAGCAAGAAAAATCAACTAAGTTCAGAAGATCATCAAAGACAGAACAAAGCCCAAACCTTATATCCAAATGACTACCAAGAGTCTGTCTAGGAAACAAATTATTGCTCTGATGAACAGAGACAACATCATGAAATTCATGAAGAAAAGTAGCCTTCATGTCTCTAATATTAACAGAGCTTTAAGGAATATTAAATTCAATATTTTGGTTGACTTCATTCATTCAGATCTCCTAAGTATTACTGTTGTCACTTATAAGATCATCTCTTCATCCAATCTTCAAGTTATTGAAAATTATATTAAAAGTGTCAACTATATTGATACTACAGGAGTCAAATTCCCTCATTTCCCTCAATCTAAGTCCTATTTAAAAGTCATAGGCATCCTCTATTTCTAGAAAGACTCAATGAATCCTCTTACTTCAAAAGTTATTGAAGACATCATCAAACAGAACCAAATTGCATCTAAACTATGTGTTATTAAGGTATTCCCTAAGTTAGATATGGTCATTGTTTGGTTGAATATTTAGGATGTTCAGAGTGGTAGTAAGGTTAAAAGTCTTATTAACCAATGTTTCAACATAGGAAGCTATATCACCACTATCAGGAAAGTAAACATGAACTTTGGAGTGCCATAATGCAAGAACTGTTAGAAATGGAGTCATGCTACCTTCTCATGCAGAATTCAAGAAGCAAAGTATGTCAAATGTAATGGGCTACACAAATTAGAACACCACTGTCATTTTGTATGGTGTTGTAAAGTGAATGATAAGGTGAACCTACCCTGCCTTAAAACTAAGAAGGGGAAACTGTGCTCCTATTCATTCAAATGCACAAATTGTTGAGGTGACTACCAAACAGACTCAAATCTGTGCCCATTCTGGAAGTATTAATTTAATTGTGACTGGCACAACAAGAAACAAGTTGATTCACTTAGCCATGAGTAGTACCTAAGCATAATCTTAGAAAACATAAAAATCTACTCTTAAAATGTTCACAAGAACAACCTTATCATTCATACTATCCTTGAAACACATTTATCCAAAAGCCATCTTGAACTTATATCTACTCCATTCCAAGTCTATCCAACTATGAAGAAGAAGAATTAGTGGGTGTTCCCAACCATTCTAATTGAATTACCTTTTCCAGGATCCCAACTTAAGTTCATGATTCTCCAAGATTTATTGTTTACATTAATATTCACATGTTGTTTTTATACTTTTTTCTTTAGAATGACCTTTTCAATCACAGGAATATTTCATGCATTTCTTTCTTCAACTGTAGTTTAATATACTATTTAATCAATATATACTCTGATTCATCTCAATCAGCTTTAAAATATCTTAAGAATACTGAAGTTGACCTTAATAATATTCTCATCATAACTGGTGATTTTAACATTAAAGATAATTTTTGGAATCCTAGCTTTCTGCATCATTTTTCTCACAAGGACACTTTATTTGATATTATTGACTCTTTTTGTTTAGAAATATCCAAACCTACTAAATTTTTCCTCACCAGGTATTCTAACAATGTTCAAGACTCAGACTTAGACTTGGATCTAGTTTTCCTTCAACCCAATTCAACAAAACATAATAACTATCATATCCACCTAGATTAGAGACTTATATCAGATCATACTCCTATTACCATCAACATATTGATAGTTGAGAAACATATTCATACAATGAAATGATCTTGTTATGATCGATGTCTCCTGGAGACAGCATGAAGAAGGGTAAAGGGTATAACAATATGATTGGCTATGCTGTAAGTAGTCTCAGTCAGCGCCTCATGTAGTAGGTGCTATAACTTCACCTGATCCTTATTACCTCCTCATGTTATTTGCCTCATGGACTGCACATTGCTTTACTCTCAACTAGTATATATAGCATAGATACTATCTTGTATCCTTACACTTTACCACTTCTATAAATTCCTTAACTTCTCTCAAGCCTTTGCCTAAGTGCAATCTGAGCTCTAGCTTAAGGTCATAACAGATCTCTCACCAGAAATAGTGAGGAAGAAAATTACTTTATTGAAGAGTTGACAAATTTCATCAAGAATCTCAAGACAGATTCCATTCTTGATAGCAATACACTTGATGAAATTGTCAACTCTCTCACCATGAACATTGACAGTATATGACATAAATATTCTAAGAAAGTTAAGATCACAAAGTACTCTAAAGCCTAGTGAGATGATAATTGTCAAAGGAACCTCAATACATATAGACAATCAAAGCAATTGGAAGACTGAAAGAAATTCAAAAGAACAGTCAAGAGGATGAAACATAACTTCTTTGATACTAAAATTAATGAAATCACTAAGAAGAAGTGCAGTCTATAGGAGCTCATGAATTAGGTCAAGAAGAGAAAACTCCCTGCTATCAAAGCCATTCAATATAATAGTTATCTGTGCATCAAACTTGAAGATCTTTGGAAAGTACTTTATAACTCTTTCAATTTGGCTCAAAATCATCAAATTAATACCCACCTCTTGGAAGAAATACCTAACAAGGAAGTTACAAGTTAGGCCCCTTTCTTGAAAGCAGAACTTATCAATACCATCAATAAATGCAACAATTCTTCAACTCTAGAACTGGATAAGTTATCTTGGAGACACCTTAAGAAAATTGTTAAGAACAAAGAATGCATCAACAAACTAACAAACTAATTGACATTACTAACACATGTATTGATCTAGGTCACTGGCCATCTCACTTTGAAACTTTAACTACCATTATTATCACCAAACCAAACAAGACTTCATATGATTCCACTAAATCATTCTGCCCAATTGTCCTGCTTAACACTACTGGAAAGCTCTTTGAAAAGATGATTAGAGAACAACTACAATTCTTATTGATTTCCAACAACTTTATTCACACATATCAACTAGGTAGACTTAAGTATAGATCTACTACAGACACTGGAGTGGCCTTAACTTATTTCATATGATCAGGTTGGGTAAAAACTAGCATGTTGGCCTTCAACATTGTACAGTTTTTTCCATCACTCAACTACCAACTTCTTTCTCTAATTTTGAACAAAGCCAAATTTGATTCAGTAATTATCTAGTTAATAGAAAAACCAAATATTTGTGGAACAATTTCTCTTCTCCTCTATGTAATGTTGATGTTGGTTTCAGCAAGGATTGGCCCTTTCTCTAATTTTATCTGCTCTTTATCTTTCTCCTATTTTTCATATTTTGGAAAAATGTCTAAAAATCCTAAAAATTCCTATTTCTGTTCTTTCATTTGTTGACGATGGACTTTTCATCTCTCAGAACAAATCATTTTCTATTTCTAATACAAACCTCTTCTGTAGTTACAATATTATTTCATCTCTTCTTATGAGATTTAGTCTTGTTATTGAACACAGCAAAACTGAAGTCCTTTATTTTTCTAGATCACATGGAGCATTCAACTCCCCTTCATTGGATCTAACTTCACTTGGTGAACCTATATTACTTTCCAAGCCTACCTGAAGATATCTGGATTTCATCTTTGATTGTAAACTTTTTTTTTGATCTCATATTGACTTCTATATAAACAAGGCTATTCTGACCATCAAATGCATGAAAATGCTGGGGAATTCATCAAGAGGCCTTATTCCCCTCCAAAAGAGATGACTATACAGGTGTTATACTCTTCCTATAATATTATATAGTTTCTAGTTATGATACTATAATAAAATCTCTCTTTATTATCTGCTCAATGCCTTAAAGAAAATGCAACAAAGAGTAGCTATATAAATAACTGGTGCTTTCTACACATTGCCCACAGTAGGCATCAAAGCTATTTCTGGCTTAATCTCTATTCATCTTTACTTAAAGAAATTATATGACAGATTTCTTCTCAGGGGTTTTTTACTCCCATCAAATCATATAATCAAATTGATCATCAATACTGATAGACCTCATAATCAGGCCAAGCATCATTTATTCATCAACAGTCTTGCACCAAAGCAAGCTCTTTGTTTAAGAAGTCCTTTTGTTAATATGAATAATAGGTATAACAATAAAAATTTCTTCCATCTTTTGCTCTGTTAGACAAGGAATTTTCTCTAGGAAATTATCTCTGTGATAACTTCCCAGATCATTTTTCTTTCTATTCTTGATCCTATAATGTCAAGAACCAACTTTGTAAACTCAATGACATTACTATCCAAGCATCTTTAGATTCTTTGACCTGCATTGTCATTTCTGATGCAAGTATAAAAAATCATATCACTATCACTATCTCACATGTCCATTCATTCAATAGACCAATCATTAAGATGTGTCACCAAGCTATTAACATATTCACAACTGAAGCAAAGCTTTTCGCCATAAGATGTAGTATCAACCAGATAATTGGTATCCTGCATATCAAGTGCATTCTTGTCATAACTGACTTATTACACACTGCAAAGAAAAATTTTGACTCATCTTCACATCCTTATCAAATACATTCAGCTACTATCTCTTACGAGTTAAGAGATTTCTTCAATAAAGACATCAACAATCACATTAAATTCTGGGACTGCCCAAGTAATGAAAACTAGCAGTTACATTCAGCAGTCAACAAAGATTCCAAAAACTTTAACTCACTGGCTAGCTTCCCATGCAAATCATCTTGGGACTTCAGTAAGAAACATGATTGTAATGACATTCTATCTCAATGGAGGATATCTTTTTAAGTGTCTGACTTTAAAGGAAGAAATTTCCTTGAACTTCTAGACAGAGACTTTAATCCTCTCATACCATTGAATATTAAAGGTGGCCCATGGCTATAATATTTTGGTCACTCCAACTTTCTTTGTGCTAGAGCTACCAGAGCCATTGTTAACCATACATCCATTAGTGAATACAGACTTAAGTTTTTCTCTAGGGAAAACTTCTTATATCCTTGTGGTTTATACTCTATCAAATTCTAGCAACATATTTTATATGATTGTAAGAGGTTTAACAACTATTGGAATCTGAGGAGAGATTTCATTACTCACTTCATCTTATTCCTTGAACTTAATAGCAGAGCTTTTTCCTTCAGGGAAGACTTTGTTATATCTTTGGGCTTTTTACTGCCATAGTGATGTTATGTGTTGTTTCATCTTATTTTCTGTCATTTTTCCCTTATTTTTTATTTTGTGCTGTTCTTTTCTCTCTTCTTCTTTTTCTCATCTTCATGTTGCTCTAGTCTGTCTGTACATAGTTATAAAGTAGCTACCATGGTTTGCCCTCATGCTCTATGTAATAAATTATTGAATTTAAAAAAAAAAGTAATGTGATGGAGCATGATAGTTGTTACAAGTTGGTTACATATATCACTATCATTATCACAATATTATATGATACCTAAAAATATTTAGAAGAATGATAATAATATGATAACTCTTATATATAACTTATAGTATTTAGAATAAGCTAGATATAAAGTGCTCACAAACTATATACTAGAGATATATAGAGTAGACTCACTTATACTAGGAGCTCCACCAAGTTATCTTATATTAACCAATACAAGGTTCTTCTTTAGTTCTAATACTTAAACATAAGTCATAATATTATAAAAAAGCTATGTGATTAGTTATAAAGCTATTAGACATGAAATAGAACTAGTATCATATGCCAAGTCCATCCATCTGTTATGAGACACTAGAACACTAACAATTTTTATTTTTCTTTTCTTTTATTTTTCTGATTTTATATTGATTTTCTTTTTCTTTTCTTTTCTTTTTATTTTTTATTTTGGACAATAAAGAAGGCATGTGACATCATAGGCCTAGAACATAGTAGAAGGATTTGGAAGATAATGTCAGGGCACATATATACAACATGGTAGCCTTGAGTAAGAAATGAGGCAGACATGAGGATATAGCATGGACCATGTGTACTCTGTATATATAGGACTCTAATTTAGCAGAGACTCCTTGTCAAGTTCTCTTGTAAACTTCCCACTTAATATCCAATTTAAGAGATTTACCACTTGTGTGATCATTTGTCTTTGTGATAAGTGGTTGCCACAACACCATCCAGAAAATATATCTCCACAATGATGTTGCTTTCTCAACCTCTATTATACAAGTTTGTCTTCCACAACAGCCACCTTTCTCACAACATGCTCTCATAGTAGTAATATAACTATCTGGATATTCTATCTTCTATGATAAAAATACTTCTATCCAACTTGGTCTTCCATGGCAGAGCCCTTTTATTCCTGTTAGTATCTCACTACTGAAACCTCCACTCAGAGCCATAGGAGCTATACTACTGAAACCTCAAGTATCTCTTATAGTTCTAACTTGTATATAAGATTAGTAGTTACACTGTAATTTGCTAGTCTGATAATCAATAAAAATAACTCTTATTGAACTCAATCTCTAGTGTTCAGCACCAACATACCAATCAGTACTCACTCCTATCTCAGACTTCTTCCTTTTATCTAAAGTTATAACTATATGGCAGTCAGATAGCATAATACATAAGCTGAAGCCAAGGTTGTTCCACAAGTTCATACATCTCCAAGCCAACCCTAGTGTAAACTGCACCTAATAACCAGATAGATCTGTACTGGAAGAATATGAGTAGACTCAAAGAAAGATATTCTCTTTTATAGATATTTTGAGTAGATCAGATATTTGTTATTTGTGATGAAGTCAAATAGATTAGATGTATTTGGATGGGTATATGATATATAACACTTAGCTACAAAGTATATACTATCTAAACTTGATTTTGGAAGATATCTATAAAATGATATAACTTAGACTTAAGAGTTAAGAAAAAAGTATACTTATATATTGAGCAATACAAGAAAACTTGATAGAATTCCTTGTTACAACTTAAGTCTTAGAGTTAAGATAAAAGAAAAACCTTGTATTAGGTTAATATAAGAGAACTCAATAAAGTTCTTAATATAAAGTATTATCTATATACACTAGGCTAATAGTCTATACAAGACTACATTTAACCTATGCTAAAAGCTATATATTATATATAAGGTCAATATATTATATAATATCACTATTCTAAAACTTTTGATATTATTCTATATGTCACATGATTGTGTATGTGTAACAATGATTTGACATATTTATATACTTCAAGTAGTTAGTCTATATACATTTAATCTATTTTAAAGTTATGAGATTTTACCAAGTTACATAACAGTATGACTCATATGACATGCTTTGTGAGATTGTGATAGTTATCATGTGATATTACATTATGCTCTTGCTAAGTCTATATAAGAAAATAAAAGAAAACTAAACTAAAAATAAAAGAGAAAAAGAAAAAATAAAGAAAAAAATAAAAACAGCCTAAGTCTACTTGAATAAGTTCTAATATGAAAAGGAAATCTATAAAGATGGAATGATTAAAACTAAAGACTTTTCTTGAAAAGCTACAAAGAAGTTGGAAAATAATAAAATCATTTATAAAAAAGTCAAAGAAAAACAATGAAGAAGCAGTTTGATAAGAAAAGATGAAACTTTTAGTAGTTGAAGTAAGAAGACAATATGTGGCTAAAAACAAAGAGTATTCAGTCAAAATGGCTCTTAAAAAAGAATATAAACCCTTTAAAATCACAAAGAAAATTGGACAAGGGGCATTCCAACTAAAATTACTCTAGTAATACATAACATGTTTAATGAATTTCTGCTGACATAATGCAAAAAACCCTAATTCAAGAAATAAAACATAAATCTAGTACTACCATCTGATATTATTAATGAAAAAGAAGAGTATAAAGTAGAAGAAGTATGAGAACATCAAAAATAAGACAAAGCATATAATTCTTAGTGTATTGGAAAGGGCATAGAAATAAATATGACTAATGGACAGCTGGAACAAGGCTGTTACATGCTCAAGAGGCATTTTAAGAATATTAAACAAAGCTTTCAAGACAAAATCTATAAAATAAAAGAGTAAAACTCCAGATTAACATCTCAAAGTATATCAAGCACTTGAGAAACTAGCATATCAAAATACTCAATGAAGAAAAGAAGGACTAGACAAAGAAATACTAGAAGTTGATAAGAGGAATTGAAACTATGGTAGATATTCAAACACAAATCCAAGATATTGTAAAACAAGCTAACATGGTTAACAACTAACTAGAAGATATCAACACTATCCCATTATAAGCAGGAAAAACATATAAGATACAAATAGGAGGAGATATACAGTATGTTAGAAGGACTACAAAATATCATATATAGAGATATGGAAAAACAAGCATACTATATTTAAGTTCTACTAGTTGATGAATTAGATCAATGTAGAAGAAAAGGAGTTATGTCAGTTGATAATATATCAAGACATTACAAGAAGCATATCAAGAAATAACTATATCTCAAAACAAAGGAAAACAAAAAAAACATTATTTAAGATGAAGAAGTGCTATTATACAAACCTTATACAACATCATTATTATCTGTCATAAATGTTATAGACCAACATCTGAAACATCCAAGACTTTTGCTTTCTAACTTCTAGTTAGGACTCTAATTATATTTAGGTAAACTTCTATATCTATGATCATTTGCATACAAATCAGTCTCTTATGTTTCATTTTCTAGTAACTCATCACCAAAAACTTCAGTTATCTTATATCCTAGAAACTGTCTCTATAACATCTTCTTAATTATTCTCTATATTACTATCTTTTAGCCACAGTTTTTGACTACAGACTCAGTATATAAAACTAAGTAGATTTTTTTAGTCTCTAGTCTAGAATTCAACTAAGAAACTGACCCAACCAAGTACCCACTAAGAATCTAATAATATTTTCTCTCACTTCTTTTAGATATCTTGTTATCCAAAATCATGACCACACAACAGATAGTAAGCACAACATATAAGTTGAGGCCAAGATTATCTTCTAAAGATTACATCACCAATCTATAAATAAGCTTCCAAGCTTGATCTACAACCTAAGTACTTGTCTAACCTCACAGATTTCCACATCTGTTTTCTGGATAAGTTTTCATACTTGATCTAATCTCCTTCCTGTATGACTGACCACAAATATCTGCTTGAAGCAAGTTCTGCTTGTTCTATCCTCACCATTCCTGCTACTCTTTTTTGACAGTACTCTTGATAATAAACTGACTTCTAAGACTTCTCAAACTTTTGCTTCCTAACTTCAGATAAGATTCTAACCAGTTTTATATATACTTCCACATTCACACTTACTCACATGCAGATTAGTCCTTTACATTTCATCTCCTAATAACTTATTATCTAGACTTCTAGTCATCCCAACTCTTAAAAACTGTCTTTATAATGTCTTTGTACTCCTAAATAACATTTAAGGCTCTTTTAAGTTGTTATCTGCTTAAGAGACAGTGTGGTAGCCATTAAACAAGCTAGATCTCATATGTGGGATCTTTAGGAACAGAGAATGTTATAAGGCCCATGAAGGACTAGCTATAAAGAAAGAATACTTGTAAGTACAGTTGGAATCTGCACAGTTATCTGAGATACTAGCAAGAGCATGCACACAAGAAATCAGAGACACAATAAGCAAGGAACTGTCAGGCGTGGTTCACACTGGGGTGGAAGTCCACAGGATAAACTCAGAGATAAGCGGACTTGTGGAATGACCTTGGCTTCAGCTTATATGCTGCGCCATCTATCTACCATGTGGTCGCAACTTCAGATGAAAGGAAGAAAGTCCAAGTGGAAGTGAGTACTGATTGGTATGTCACTGTTGAACACTGGAGATCGAGTTCAATAAGAGTTTATCTTCATCGATTATCAGACTAGCAAATTACAGTGTAACTACTAGTCTTATATAAAAACTGATAGTATAGGAGATGCTTGGGGTTTTCAGTGGTAAAACCCCTATTGCCCCGAGCAGAGGTTTCAGTGTTGAGACACTAACAGGAGTAACTCCGTTATAGAAGACTGAGTTGAATAGGAGTATCTCTGCCATGGAAGATGGAATATCTGGAGGGTTGCAACACTGCCATGAGATGTGTTGTGAGAAAGATGGCCACCATGGAAGGCAGGCTTGTATAGTTCAGAGGTGGTTTCACCACAGGGACATTATTTCCGGACAGGTGGACTTGTATATGACAATACTAGCAAGAGCATACACACAAGAGATCAGAGACACAATAAGCAAGGAAGAGACTCACAAGTAGGAATAATAAGTAGGAATACTGGAAAAGAAAAGGAGTCATTACTCATGAGTAGAGAAAAGCCATTAGGCCAGTGTCAGACTGTGAATTAGAAGAGAATTATGTGCTTTCAAGATCCTAGATGTGTTTTTGTTATTTGTTCAGTTTCCATTCTTTGGATTTTTAGACTAATATATAAGCCATGAATGGAGAGGAGACAAATAGAGAACTTCTACCCAATAACCCCTACTCATGAGCAGTTTAATTGCTACTTCTCAAGTATATATTATTAGTACCAAATTATTACTTTCAAACAAGTTTTGGAGAGTTCTATCAGTCTGGAAAAGGCTAGTAAGATGAGTATCAGTTGGTATCATCAGTTGTAAAGTTTGACTTAAGGGGTATCTTTAGGGTGTGTTACCTAGGATAGATAGTGTTGTTATAAACTTTTAAGGAGCTATGTAATATATTTACTAGATTTTACAAAGGAACTTGTTACACAGTATAAATTTCACTGTTCAGAAGTGTATTAACAAGGGAATGTGTTTTTGAGTGGGTGTTCTTTACCTATTCCTTTTGACATTCCTTCTAACTATATCTTTTTATATTCACAAGTGCCCTTTTAGGGGTTTTATACATTCCAAATTTTTATTATATTCTTGTTTCTATCTTCTCTACAAGTTTCTGATACTAATAATATTCCCTCTGAATTCTTTAGCACATAGTTGAGAGCAAGTGTTGCATTCTAGTAAACATCTATTTTCTGCTTGATCTCTGTCAGTAAATAACCACATTCATTTCTGGCTAAGCTTCCATATTTGATCTAATCCCCTTCTATGCAACTGACCATGGATATCCACTTGAAGCAAGAATCATACTTGACATCTTATGAATCAAGTATACTATTAACTTCTGAACCAATCTTTCTACAAGAAGAGATTGATAATTTAGAAAAACATTAAATATATTGAAATCTCCACCACAGATAATGTAATTCTTACCATAGGTATATTATAAAATCTATTCAACTTGATGGAGAAAAGAATATATATTATTGGAACAAAATTACAACATGTTTTGTCAAACAAAAACATAATGCAGACACAAGTTATTGAGGATTCCCAATCAAAATATATACAGAAGGACTACCATATAAACTATTTTTATAGCAAAAAACATGTATGGAACATTGATCATAGGGCCAACAAAAAATTAGTAGCTACTTATGCAGTAGGAGATGATGTTCTTAGAGACTCAAGAATAAAGAACAAAAGTCTATGAGGATATGAACACTAAAACAGAGGTATTGTTACAATCACTATTATACATTTGATAGATATTCATCTCATGTCTAGTATATCTTGGACATGTGTTGGAATTTGTTTTATTTTTGACTCATACTTACTGCATCTTATTTTCTCATGCAGTAGTAGAGACTTTCTTATGTTTATCTTATATTTTCCTTATGGTCTTCACAAGAATGCCTTTATTCTTTATAATAAATAGGTATAGTTGTAGATACAATCCTATATTTTCATACTTTACCAATTGATTATTTCTCTTTTCTTACTAAGTCTTTGCCTAAGTACAATTCAAGCTAAGCTTAGGATTATAACATAGATGATGGTCTTCTAATCTCTTATAGAAAAACATATAATACAATACTATCAGAGTTTTATAGTAGCTATAGAGTAGTTACAGACTTGATAGTTTCATTTGGCTTGGTTATGGAGTATAACAAGTTAGAGGTCTTTCATTTTTCTAGAGTACACAACAACTCTAATCTAGAACTAGACCTCTCAGCAATCAGTGTTCTTACTCTCAAGCTCAAGACATACTAGAGATATTTGAGCTTTTATTTTGATTAGTATCTGTTCTTCAAAGAACATATTTATTACTACTCCACCAAGATATTATTTACAGTCAAAGCAATGAGCATGCTTGGAAATTTAACTAGAGACCTTTTTCTACTTCAGAAATAGCTCCTCTATTGCTTATATATCATTTTAATTACTATTTATAATTTTGACTCTAGTTTTTTACTGGAGTACCTACTGAGGTACAAATGTTGTTATGATCACTACTTCATGTTTAACAGATGTGTCATGGTATGCTTGAACCTTTATATTTTATTTTTCTTTTATTTTTCTTTTATCTATTTTCTTTGATTTGATTTCTCTTTTTCTTTTCTTTTTCTTTTATTTCTTGGACAATGAAGAGGCACATGACTACAGTCACATGATGTGATGTCATAGATCTAGAAAATAGTAGAAGGAATTAGAACAATGATGTTAAGGACATGGCTATATCATATTCATCTTGTAGTAATAGTATAATAGACTCATGGATGACATATGTAGTTTAGGATAGGACTTGTAATAGTAGTATGTATGGTATAGAAATACATCAGGGACTTCTTATCAAATTTTCTTATAATTCCCAAAAGACCATTTGTAATATAAGACTACTTAGTATACTATTGACTATTTTGATTAGTGGTTACTACAACAAGATGTTTGCCTTATATATGATATAACTTAGACATATATAGAGTTCTTTTCATCTCTTGGCTTATAATTGCTGCATCTTGAATATTTCTCATATTATATCAGTCAGTGCTTCATATAGTAGTAAAGGCTTCCACATGTTTTTCTTATATTTTTCTCATTATTTCTCTCAAGAACATCTTTTTATTTTCTCATGATTATTAGGTATATATAGTTGTAGATATAATTCTGTATCTTTATGCTTTACTAATTGATCATCTCCTCTACTTGTTAAAATCAAAGATAGTGGACTTTTTTTCTTTTATTTTTTCTCTTTTATTTAAAGTCTTTTCTATTTTTACTTTAACTCTTCTATCTCTTTTCCCCTCTGTTTCTTATTTAAGAACTTAGTAAAAGAGAAACAGGATGACATCACAGCAATGTGATAGGATGTAATAACTATCACTAGTTGGTCATATTGTTCTGCTGGAAAATACTTTTCTGTGAAAACAAGTAATCTTCTGAGATCTTTAAGCATATAAGATCTTTTTGAAGACATTAGCAAGAAGATCTCACACTCCTAGATGATGCCTCAAATTCTCTCAAGTAAACAGCAGTTTGAGGGGTAGTGTGGTAGCCATTAATCAAACCAGATCTTGAGTAGAAGGAATTTTTAGGAATAAGAAATACCACTTACAAACAACTAGCTATAAAGTGCATGTACTTGTGAGAGAGTTTTGCCAGATTATGAATGTTCAAACAGTTAAATGAGATAGGAATACACTAAATCAGAAGCCAACATAGTCCAGAATGGAGGAATAAGAAGAGATGGCTATGGAAACAGTAAAAGGAGAATAGAATAGACTTTTGCAAGTAGAAACTGATCATTGGATTGATATCAGATTACAGGTGAAGAAATGGCCATATACTCATAAGGCCTCAGAAAGCTTCATTATAGTTTCATTCTTAGTATTTTTAAAATGATACATAAGCCATGAGTAGAGAAAAGTAATAGAGAGAATATTCATCCAAATATTTCCACTTGAGAGCAGTTTAACTTCTATTTTATTAAGTGTTGTTAGTATTTGTTATTACTTTCAGATGAGTTTTGAAGAGTTTTAACAGTCTGGAAAATGCTAGCAAGATGAGTATCAATTGGTATCTTTAGTCATAAGGTTTGACTTGAGAGATGCCTTTAGGGTGTATCATCTAGGATAGATAGTGTTGTTAGAGACTCTTAAGGAACTTCACAATATATTTACTAGATTTTTCAAAGGAGTTTGTTATGCAATGTAAGATTCACTATTTAGATGTGTGTTAGCAAGGGAAAGTATTCACATGTGGATGATACTTATATATTCCTTTTAATATTCTTTCTAACTTCATCCTTTTGCATTTATAAGAGCCCTTTTAAGAGTTTTATGTATTCTAATCTTTTTTTATATTATTGTTTCTACATCTTCTATTGATTGATAATACTGATATTATTTCATTTGAATTCTTCAACATATAGTTAAGGGCTAGTATTGCATATTTCTTGTTGTATCCTAGTATAACCTCTTTTCTACATGATTTCTGTCAACATATTGTGATCATTACATTATATAATACAGCAGAAGAGTAATGTTATATATTCCAAGAGAGACAATGACTTTATCTAAAACTTATAATATTTAGGATAAGCTAGATATAAGTGTACACAGACTATACACCAGAGGTATATAAAGTAGACACACCTATACTAAAGACTTTACTGAGTTCTTTTGTGTTAAAACAATATCAGTTTCCTTTTTTGACTAAACTCTTAATCTTAAGTTGTAACACTACTCTTACTCAAGTTTTTGCTTAGATTGCAATCTGAACCAAGCTTAAAATTTTAACAGATATTAATTTTAGCAGCTATGCAGTGTATAGCTGCTTTTTGGATTCTTGGTGTATTCTATACTTCACTAACTGGTAGAATTAAGGCTCTGACAAATCTCATTTCTATTCATCTTCATTTCAGAAAGCTAGTTAAGTGGTCTTGTCTCAGAATTACTACTCTTCCCTTTTAACATATACTGTTATCTTTATTTAGTATTAGAAACTCAAAGAGTACTTGCTCTCACTCACAATTTCTTGCTCTTTTAAATGACACTCAATGTGCTTGTTTGAAGAATGTGATCTTGAGGATTGCTACTTAATATATCTAGCTCTGGTTCTTTAGTATAATCTCTCTTTTTTCTTCTGGTAATATTACCACCAAGTAGATATTACATAATTACCTAAATGATTGCATTTTCCCTTATAATACCTTTTACTCCTATATTAAGCATTATAGCCTTGAACATTCATTACTTGGGATTTGAATCAAGTAAAGTTTACCCAGACTTACAAAGAGCCTTTTTTTGGATACTAAAGTATTACTTTTCAATCTCACTGAATACTTTAATCTATTTGATACTGAGGCTACTCTAGGTTGTAGATTATTTTATAACTTTCCTGATCACATCTCCTTTCTCTCTTGAAATTGCTCAAGTCTCAGTGATCACAAATCCCATCTGAAGTCTCTTGATCATCTATGCCTTGAGACTTCTTCCTTTTTCTCTACTCTCATTATTGTTACTGATGTAAGTGCTATATTCCCTAAAAACATACAGGTTGTCTCTGCTGCACATTTCTGGAGACTAGAACAACAGATATTGTTCTTTAAAGCACCAGAGTATAAGAGAACTTGCTCTTCTGAGACCTTTCTCTTCTGCAGTTTTCAGCTGATCTATATTCTATGACTCTTTCTGGCATTTGCACTCATTTGTTTATCCACTTTCCTGTGTTCCAGACCCCTTTGAGCTGCATACAAATACTTCTAACTGCCTATATATGTCATCTAACTCTCCTTTCCTATATTGCCCTACTCTTCCATAATGCTCTATAGTCTTCTGTAGTCTTCTATTGTTATCTACTTTCCCATACTCTGAAAGCATTTGCTAAAGTACTCCAGCTCTCTTCCAATTTGGTCTCTCTATTCTAAACTATTTCCAGTTACTTAAGTATCATCATTCACTGCTTATATAAACAGAATTCTGATACATTAGAATGGACCTATTATAATATAAAGTAGTTATCACCTTCAGAAATCTCTATCCTGTTCTCTTAGGATTTCCTGGAGATTTGAAGTATCCTACTTTTTCACCTACTTGCCCTAACACAGTTTGTTCGACAACTGCTCCTAAGCTATTTACTATAAGACTGGATATTTTCAAGACTACTAGTATAAACATTGAATACATTATTCTTATCACTAACTCTCTAGGCTCTGCTAGAAATACAGTAGACTCTTTTATGTCACATATTTATCTAAATATATCTGATTTA
>Ga0157357_1000454_pt1 | contig 17644 bp, 22 predicted proteins | sample AttcapACBM1_FD_111485 | JGI IMG/M metagenome (GOLD analysis project Ga0157357, IMG submission 111485) | Fungus gardens microbial communities from leaf cutter ant in Botucatu, State of Sao Paulo, Brazil - Atta capiguara ACBM1 | ecosystem: Host-associated > Fungi > Mycelium > Unclassified ... | reverse complement strand
CTCTGCTACCCGCCTAAGATCCATTCGTTCGTCCCTTCTGCTGCGCTGCACATGTCCATCGTGACATATCCTCGAGACCTTCTTCCCGCGAAGGGAATTATCAAAACCAAAAAAAACAAAGTCATTCATGAGTTCTTGAAAAGATCACGAATCAATTTCCTCCCCCCTCCCCTTCATATCGATCGATCCGACGATTCTATATTTTCATTCAAAGCTGAACTTGGGGTCTACGCACGCGCACACTCTTCTACATACCGCAATTTTAAGATAAAAACAACCCACCCACGCAAACCCTTTTTCTTACCCCTCTCTCTCTTGCCCGTTTATAATAACGAAGCTTGAAATGGAAATTTCTCATGGGGAAGTGTTTTATTTATTTATAAAGTCCTGTTTTCTCACAAGCTAGGAAGTCTACCTTGTGATAGTAGAGATTCTTCTTGAACTCCCCATCGATCGTAAAATGATTTGATTCTTTCTGACCTACGACCATTGACAACCCTCTTCCCCTCCCCCTCTCCCCTCCTTTTCTATTATTATGTGGTGTGGTGTGGTCATTTCTTGAGATGTGAAGAAGAAGAAGGAGAAGAAGGAGAAGAAGGACGATGATACTTCGCAATGTTTGGAAGCTGCATTGTGAATAAGTTCTGTCTGAAAAAATGTAAACGGACAACAAACTTTGTATGTGTGTGTGTGTGTGACTTTTGTCAAAGTGCGAGATGATGATGATGATATTCTCTCTGGTGTCAATCCCTAATGACATGTTTATGTCTTCTCACACCATTTTTCTTTAAAATCTAAAATTCCCCCCGGAGACCAGATCAATGACATCATCTCTCTTTTTGTCTTCACACACCGCACACACGTACAGTCTCCTTTTTAGAGATCAAGACCCGAGACTCGGAAAAAGGACAGACATTTTTTTCTCAGGTGTTCCATATGCCCATTTCCCCATCCAGAAGTATATTATATGCCAGACCTCAAGCTCGGGTCCAATTCCCCTAAACAGCTAACGTTGAGGGTGCCTAGACATTACATTACTCTTAAGTTAGTTAATACCGTGGGTACTTTACTGTACCAAACCAAACTCTTGGATCAGTCCTGATACTGATACTGACTGATAATCAGATATTCAAACATATAAATAGATGAATGACATAGGGTTAGGGTTAGAACAATGAACCAGCATAAAAAAAGGCCTGCCCAGCCAGAGTGGTCGAGGCAGGACAGGAAAATATTGAGACAGTGCATAAGCCGAAGCCCATACAAACCGTAGACTCCCTCTGAGGAACAATGGTCGCCGTGCTATGGAGAGCTTCCACGGCCCACAAACCCAGGTACCTGAAGGGGCTTGAGCCATCAAGGTAAGTATGAAGTTTCTCCCATCCAAGGACAGATCCTTTTATACTCAACCACAATGGCGCACGGACCATTGTATCACGTGTTGAAGCGATTGCTCATTCAGGCAAGAGGCTTGCTTTTCATTGTGTAGATTCAAGGCAATATCCGGTTGTGGCGTTGGAATAAGTGGGCCGTTGTTCTTTTCTGGTTCAAATTCTAAATAAATAAATAAATTGCAAAGCCTTTTTCATTAAAAACTCTCTCTGACTCTCTCTCTCTCCTTTTTTTTGTCTTTTGGTAAGGATCTCTCTCCTCTCTCTCTCTCTTTCTTTCTCTAGTTGTTGGTTTTTTTTCATTGATGTACTAGTGCACCTGGAATATCCACCAAACAGAAAAAAAAGTGGGAAGAGGGGGAGAGAAATGAAATGAAATGAAAACTCAATAGTAATGGTAATAGTGAAGGTAATAGTGAACCCCCACGCCCCCAACCAACCAACCAACCAACCAAAAAAAGCAAGACCCTTCTTCTAAATGACGCTGAGATTGCTTCGTTAACTCGACCCTTTAATTCATGAGAATACACGAAAATGAGTTGTTACCGCCCAGCTAACCTTCATAATTTTTTTAAAAAATACGTATTTGAAGTTACGGTAACTCTACCATTTAAAAAAAAAGAACCGAGGTGATCTTTCCTGTCCGACCATCACTGTTCACGTCGTTTAATTCCTTCAGGGTCGTTCCAAAAAAATTGCTCACGAAACAGACCCTCATATCGAGGGAGAAATATGACTCGGGAATATTTTTTATTTTTTGGTAATATACCAAAAATTTACATCGATCCATGTACACACCTATACTCGACCAAGTACAGAATGATCTCTCAACATTTTGAACCTTTCTAATAAAAGTAAAAGTAGGCTACTTTTCCGGCCCAATAACGAAATTGTTCATTCCTGGGCCATTCTTTTTGTCATCCTTTGTGACATCCTTTGTATGAATTAAGCGGGTCCGTCAATGGGCGATGTTTCTACAATTTCGATTAAACTATCGATTCAAGTATCCGCTACTGTAACACAAATATGATCAATGTAGATATACAGACAACAAAGGTGATCATCAACGCTACTATCGTTTGAGCGTCCTAAATGACGAAGACGTGAGGAAAATAGGACAGTGTGCACCGAGAACTAGAAATACACGACTGGTGAGAATAATAAGTAAGATCGTGAGGCTTTGTGCCAGTTGAGGACGTTCTTAAATGGGAGCGTTTCAGGGGCAATGTCCAAAGAATCATACTGCACAGTAAATCAACAAGCATTCACCTGAGAAGCTGAACCAGCCGAAGCACAACTCGAAGAAGAGAAGGGGTAAACCAGTAATTAAGGAATTGAGTTCATAAGATCTAGCTGTGCATCGGACTGCCAATATGTTCAGGATGTGGACCAGGCTCTGCCTGAATAGGTTGAGTTGATAGTGGGCTCTTTGTCGTACTCTTTTTGTGGCGTCGCCCGAGGAGCGTGGCACCTCGTAAGTCGAGCTCAAATTCCTTCGTTCCCCTTTTATGTGATCTTCTCCCACCTCCCGTTCCCGAGGTCAAATCAACGTCTCGTGGTCCTGCACAACCATCGTGAATAGTAGCCGGATTTGAAGTTCGATTGCTCTGCTCTCCATCTTCGTTACAAAACCCATTGCCTCCCTCGTCTTCATCGTCTTTGTTCAGATTGCTCAAAAATCCACGTGCCCCAGCTGCTCGGCCGTTGTACTTATGTCTTCTGGCACCTTCTTCTTCCATACGATGCACGGCATACGTAACATCAAATGCTTCTTTCAGTGCTGCAATACCTGGACTCTTTCCTTCCTGAACACGACCTCGGGCAGCAGAGAGTAGCGGAGAATCGAGAGGTTTTCCGAAATCGCTGTAGCTACGCAGAGTTGGCGGTGGCGGTGGTGCGGGGACTGCATTGCACCAAGGGTGAGCTAGGAACTCGTCGATAGTATATCGTTGAGAGGTATCCACACAGAGAAGGTGTTGGATCAAATCTTTGGCTGTAATATGGTCAGCCCAGCTATGAGCAACCCCACAGACAAAACTCACCACTAGAACTAATATCATCCCACCAAGGACTGAGAAAAGTGTAATAGCCTCTTGCCACCTTCTCAGTAAGCACATTGATACTTTCGTCGTAGAAGGGAGGGAAACCACATAGTAGGGTATAGAGAACGCATCCCAGTGCCCACATGTCGACACTCTTGCTATATCGTTCATCTTTCACAATCTCAGGAGCCGTGTAGCCGACCGTGCCACAAGGAGTCATCGTCTCCTCATTCCATACAACTTTGCTGAGTCCAAAATCAGCTATTTTGACTTTTCCGATCCCCCCTCCCCCAGCTCCAGGAATGAACTCCCCTTCGTCCTCTTTATCCTCATCGTAAGGGCGTATAATCGGATATTTTGAGGGAATGATTTCGGTACGTTCGAAAAGTAGGTTTTCCGGTTTGATGTCACGGTGCACGATCCCACGTTCCTCATGGAGATACCGAATTCCATGCGCAACCTGAAGAATAACATGCCGTGCTAGGTTTTCGCTAAAGTACGTGAGTTTGACAATTTGATGGAATAACTCGCCGCCCCCCATTACTAGAGTGCACTTAGTGAAATCCGAGGAGAAGAGTCAGATCACCTACATTCCATAACTAGGAAGTAATGTTCCAAGGATTCAAAGAAATTGTACAGTTTAACGATCGAGGAGTGATTGATACCGCGCATTATCTGGACTTCTGCGAGGAATTGCGAGGAATATGAGCTGTATAGGACACAAGAATTGAATCCAACAAACCTTTGAGAATATTTGCACGCTAGTAAATAGTACAATGTCAGGATTTCGGTATGACGATGAGAGCTCAAGACAGAAAACGACTGCACCTCTGTTACGCGCGGCTTCTTCTTGAACAGAGGGTTCAAGTGTTTTTCACCAGCCTGAGGGATGGTGTGAAGGCGCACGTAGTCGAGAACAGATCAGTTGAAATTGAAAGAAAAGGAGTAGTTGAATGACAATAAGTGGAGACACTAACCTGAGAAGCATTGAGTTCATATTTGCGAACGACTTTGACTGTTATCGTTCGCAGATAAGCAAAAGACGAGAGTACAATAACACAAAAATGAACCTGCGACTTTCTTTCCAGAAGATATTTCCACTGCTTTATATACGTTCGAGAAAGCGCCACTATGAGAAGCAGTCAGATATGATCACCGGACCATCTGCCGAACAAACTCACTCGCCCATCTTCTCTAGGAGCCTGTAGTCTTCAAGGCCTTTGTAAACAGGCATCTTCAATTTTTTCTCGCGCTCTTCATCCACCATGGTTTGCACAATTTCGCGCGCAGGTGGGGGCTTCATGGACTCCTGGTCATGTCGAACATTGTAGTGTACACCCTGTGTAGGTTGTGTTACGGTATGTCCTTGTTCCTGTTGACATGAAGCACGTGAGTTGGCTTGCGTGAGCTGGGTGTTCTGTTCATCGTGGTTTTTGACAGCTTCCGAACGCGCAGCATGATGATGTTTGCCATGACGAATAAGGTCTAGAGAAACTGACAGTGAGAAAGAAATATGTGGAAAAAAGTGAACACTACTCTTAAAGGCGTCAACGACATTGGGAGGCATTGCTCTTGAGGACGAGGAGCCTGCAGAGAAAAAGACTGAGTGGGGGAGAGAAGGAGGAGTAATGGAGCCTTCATGAATGTACGGCATTTGTCACGACTAACGGCAATCAAATGACGTCATTTACGTCATCTTTCTTGGGCACCCTCAGTGCAACTGGCGTAATATTATCATCGCTCCCCTGCCTACAGTGTAGGGTGAGACTCACTGGATGGCTTTATTCATTAATTTATATCGCAATACCAGAAATTACCGTTGTATTTGTTACCCGGGTCCTCCTCCAAAGATTTCAAAGGTCTGTGTTCACACGCTAGTTTATACTATTATACCGTGAGACATTTCATGTGATGGGAGTCTGCAGTTCGTGTCTACTAACATCGTCAAGTCAATAACATCGTCAAGTCAATCAGCCCTGCCGAGTTATCTGTTATGAATGGACTTGCAGATGAACTTTTGGCGGACTTGGAGGGACTTTCTGAAGAAGAGAGCGGGGAAGAGCGGCAAGAATTTGAGACTACCGAGGCATCTTCAAATGTTGGACAAAAACGTAAGGCAGAAGCACCCGTGTCTGATGTTGAAATGTTAGAAGGAGAGGAAGAGGAAGTCGATGAGAGTGAAGCAGGTCTTGTATTGGAAGGAGGGGTGAAACCCGCAGACGAGTTGGATGCCGAGGACGTGCAACAAATGGAGCTTGGAAGTATCGATGACATTGGAAAAATTGCGAAGTTGGAGGGCAGTAAGCGCATGATGGATGTCCTTAAAGTACGGCCGTATTTCCTTCCAAAATACTTTGTTTCTCATCATTTCTACAGGAGATTGAAAGATACCGGGAAAACCCATCGTCTGCAGCACAAATGGTGCTCCCTGCGCATTCAAATCCGGAATATAATGTAATTGTGCAAGCAAATAATCTGTCTGTAGATGTAGACAACGAGATTCTCATTGTGAACAAGGTAGGTGAGTTGAGTCACAAGTCGTCTAAGTCGAGTTTCCTGATGACCTTCTCAGTTCATTCGAGATCATTATGCACGAAGATTTCCTGAACTCGAACAACTTGTCACCGATCCTGCCATGTACATACGTTCTGTACGGGTGTTGGCTGACGCTGAGGTCAGTTCCTCCGATATGATATTCACAAACTGCTCAGGCTTCTACAGGATCTGACAAAAGTAAACCTTAATGGAGTATTACCCCCTGCCATTATTATGAGTGTGGTTGTCACTGCATCCACGACATCAGGTAGGCGGCTCTCTGAAAAAGAATGGAAGGCCATAGAAAAGGCTTGCAATCTTGCCGATAGGTTAGAGGAGGCCCGTAAACAGGTATGGAGCGGAATTCGTACATCTCATGACGGGCAACTCATATCTTTTCAGATTTTCATGTACGTCAGCTCGAGAATGAATGTACTTGCCCCCAATTTGTCAGCTATTATTGGTACTACCACAGCTGCGAAATTGCTAGGAGTTGCTGGAGGTTTGGCTGGATTGGCTAAAATGCCAGCATGCAACGTTCATGTGCGTCATATCATCTCGCCACTTACTTGATGCCCATGTCTCTCTAGCTCTTGGGCGCTCAGAAGAAGATTACAGCGGGGTTCTCGACTGCGACACAACGACGACACACAGGATTCATTTTTCAGTCTGAATTGGTCACACAAACTCCACCAGAGTATCAATTGAAGGTGCAACGAACCGTAGGGGCGAAGAGCGTGTTGGCTGCCCGAATGGACCTTGAGCGGATGCGTCGTGATGGTGACCACTCCTCGAATAGTGAAGCTTGAGCCTGTTTTATCTAATTGATTTCTATAGGTTCGTATGGTGAATCGTTGCGAGACAAGATCGAGAAGCATATCGATCGACTTGCTGCCCCGCCCCCAGCCAAAGTTACCAAAGCACTTCCCATCCCTGGTGATGGTCCAAAGAAGCGAAGAGGCGGTAAACGGTGGGTCCAGGGGTGAAGTTGGCTTATACATGAGTTAACCACGTGAATTGTCCAGAGCGCGCAAAGCGAAAGAGGCTTACGCTCAAACAGAGCTACGTAAGCTCCAGAACCGAATGGTATTTGGTGAGGCAGAAGAAGAGGTCGGGGCATTTGACCAGACCAAGGGTCTGGGTCTGATTGGGGTTGGGACAGGCAAAGTCCGTGCCGGAGTGGGAGATGCCAAAAGTCGAGGTGAGTGTGGGCTCGAGGGGTGCAATCAACTCAGGTGCTCATTATTCATTGTAGCGAAACTTTCGAAAGCAAACAAGCTCAGAACTGCTGCCATTACTCGATCAGCTCATGCAGCTCAGACTTCGGGCACAGCAACATCATTGAGTGTAACGCCCGCTCAAGGTGAGTCGAACTAGATATTCGAGGTACAAGTTTTTTGACGTTGGTTGTGCTAGGTTTTGAACTCACTAATAGAGCAGCGATGGCACAACGAGTGAAGGAGGCTAACGAGAAGTGGTTTAGCTCAGGAACCTTTTCTTTCACGAACCAAAAAGGCACCTAAATTTTTGTGTACCCGGTTAATTATTCTCTGATTTGATAGTGTGCATAAAATGGGTAGTGATACATCGTGCGAAATCATAATCAAAGGCAACAGGATGAGAAGCAAAGGGAGAAAGGGATCAACAACCCAGCAAATCTTACAAGGATCCGGCTTTAGAGAGCTGCTGGTGTTGGAACTTCGCCACTTGTTTGAGTTGCGTTGACAAAACTTTGATTTTGTCCTAGTTGCTGTCGCTTAGAGCGGTAATCACGGATAGCCGACTGGATGGCATCCTCCGCTAACACTATAGAAACAGATCTTAGCCAATACGAAATCCCAAGCTATAAAACTGAACAGACTTGAACAATGCAATTTCACGGGAGGAAGACAGAGTTCCTTGGCAATCTCAGTGTTCTTGATTTCGCCAGCCTCCTCCAAACTCAGACCCTTTACACGTTCGGTCATGTATGAGCTTGAAGCAATAGCACTTCCACAACCGAACGTCTTGAACTTGACGTCTGAGATGATTCCATTTTCATCTACACGAATTTGTAGCTTCATGACATCCCCGCACCTGTAGACAAGGATCCGGTTAGCTCCGGTATAGGATAGCTGCAGCCAGCGCAGATATACTCACGCGGGTGCTCCTACGAGTCCCGTTCCAACATTTATATCATTCTTGGGAAGAGAGCCAACCTGGAAAATAGGGGAATGTTATCAGATAAGAGGTGTGCCCCCACCGAGAAGGTGAGACAACGTACGTTTCGAGGCCGCTCGTAATGAGAAATGACTTTCTCGTGATAATGACGAGTCACAACGACTGGCCGTGTAACGGCACGCATTGAAGCTGGACGAACAGCTGCATATAAAGGCCTGGCAATTGCAGAGCGAAACATGGTAGATCGTGGGCTAATGAAAGGAAGTGGATTCGCTTTGTCATCTCTTCAGTGATTGGTTGCCGACCCTGGCACGTGCTATGTCACTCCAGAGGCTTCATTGGCACGAGTCCGAGTCCGAGTCAGAGACACTGATTGGTCTCTGAGAACATGGAACCCAAGCATTTGGTGAATGGCATCCGGGCGTATGACAGACAAATTGTATGCGCAACGCAACCACCTCGGCTTCTGGGTCGGGATCAAATATGACCAAATAGGGCCCAGCCAATGTGGTAACTGACAGTGGCCCATTTACACGTCGAAATGACAACCTTGTCGTCATCTTCCCGGCAGACGGAAAATATTCCAAGCACGGCTCGCGCAGTAGCTCTTCTGCTGTCCTCAAGTCCAAGTGTCCAAGATGCTCAGCCAGGGGTCCTACATCAACTCCTTGAATTTTCGCATAGATATACTGCACAGGTGCTGACAGATGCAAGTGTATACGCTGAACATGCTGGGAGAGGAGGTAAGGTTGAAATGAACGACGTAACTCTCGCTGTACAAGCACGTGTCGGTTGGGAGTTCGGCGGTCGAGTTCCGAAAGAGGTGCGATAGTAGTCTCCTACTTGAGCATTACTCAGTTAGTTATTTCGATCCAGTATATCCTTTCAATGGCAAATGAGGTTAATGCTGTCCCTCTTCCTGCGGTTCCAGAAGTATTTGGTGTGCGGCTGCCACCACAGTCGGAATGCCTCACGAATGTGGACTTCAACATTATTCCAAATAAGCCTCCTCCTGATGTCAAAATTTACGATGAAGTGGATGAAGAGGAAGAATCAGAGGAGGAGGAGGAGGAGGAGGAGGAAGAAGAACAGGACATAGATGAGGATATGGAGCCAGCACCTGTCCCAACTCCTCAACCTGTGCCTCAAGAAGCTCCATTTCCAATCAGTGCGATTGCCACACCCTCCGATATTGAGATGTTTGGAACTCCAGCCGCCGGAGCAAGTACACAAGAAATGGATGAAGGAAGTGACGCTGGCGAAGAGGAAGATGGTCTGTTCGCAGGTGGGGATGATGAAGAGAGTGATGGCATGGAAGAAGTCCAAACAACTCCCAACTCAGGCGAGGTCAAACGGAAGCTAGTGGAAGAGGATGACTACGACTAAGAATTAGTTTGTACTTTTCATGTATTATATAGACACAACAGTGTTCCTGGATAAGAATCAAGGGAACCTTAGGATGTATATGTGCACGCAAGCCCATAACCTCGTTAACCTTACCACACAAGTCGCCTGTCTTGCATGACAATTGCGATAATGACTACCAACATTGCCATCAGCACTAGGGTGATGACGGTCCAAGCTACTCGGATTGGGTCAGCCAAGTTCCACATGCCGAGTCCAGTCCACTCACAGAAACCTCCAACAACCTCAGGTATAGCAACGATACGGAGGGTACTGTCTGCACTCCCTGATACTATGAGTTTCGTAGTTGGATCAAACTTGACAGCAGTTGGTGGGAATTCATGTGCTTTCAATACAGTACACAGCGGCTGGGAGAAGCAAAGTTAGAGAGGGATGATAAGGTATATAGTAGTATCGCTAACAGTCAGGGTTTTGGGATCCAAAATTCCTATTGATAAATCCGATGAGCCATAACCCAAGAACCGACCATCCGAACTAAAGGAGACATGTCAGTAATATACGACTAGTTGAGTTCAGAACTTTACTGACCTAATATCGAAAGCGGTTAAACCCTTGTCACCAACTTTTTTGTGCTTGTCCACAGTCCATGTTTGGGAATTCCACTTGAGAATGTACCCTCGCCGCGCTGGTGTTTTGCGACCACGTTCACGGGGCGGAGAAGCATTGATGACAGTATATACCACGTCATCGTTACACGGATGGTACCTGGAAACTGGCTTCAACGTGTACTCGAGGTTTCCAGTGTCCTACACACCTCACTGATCGGAAAGTACAAGCTCCTGGACCACCTATCGAATTAGGCAGATCTACTGTTTGTAGAAGCTCCAGACTTCCTGTCTCTTCCGTGACTGAACTGTTTTTGTTTTTGCCCTTCCTCGGCGATGTTGACATGGCAAGCATTTTCGTAGAGTAGACATGAAGGTTGTGTGTCGTTGCAATCACAAACTATTGAGAAATTTAATCTAGGAGAATACTGAATCGATAGCAAACTTACAGTCTCGCCTGTCGAGGAGAAAGTAGCATCGTAAATCTCCTTTTCCAGCTGGACAGGGGAGGCGGCGGGTTCAAGATTAGGAAATGACAGAAGAGACAGCTATAACGATTTCAGAAAAATGGCCAAGAGCGGAAGATTGGTGCACACGCTGTGACAACCTGCCACCGCGACCAAGTTACGGTCGGGGGAAAGCACAGTGACCTTCTGTGTCCTATTTAGTTCTCTAATTTTCTGTAGGCAATAAGAAACATACTTGATAGTCGTCCTCATCCGGTGGAAGGGTGTTTATGGATATGTCCCGATGAAACCTGGAAGGTGATTCGGCAAGTCATTGAGTATTCGCGACGAATACACATACACATCATCGTTCAGTCCAAACATCCGACAATTCACATTCTCTCCTTGTTTTATTTTTTCCAGAGGACTATTAATGCCACATATGACTTTGTTCGACTTTGATAAGTTAGTGTTATCCCGGCATTTAAAGTGACCAGTGCTTGCCTTAAGGTCAACGGCCATACTCGTTGGGGCATCTTCGACTTCTATCTCATCTTCGAGAATCACGGACCTGTCTGGGCCTATAGAATATAACCGCTGCAAGACTGGCTGAGTTCCGGGATACGAGATAAACGAGCTGGAGTCATACCAGCTTATTCTCTATACCGCTTTTCGAGGAGCCACCACCGCCACCGACGACAATTTTATCAGGAGCGATAAACGCCGCTGAATAAATTGGAAATCCAGGTAAAGAGTGTTGTGTGTGACGAGGACGCATGAAGGGAATGTAGCCAGACCACGCCGAGGTAAATAGAAGCGCGTGGGGACATGTGACTACCAACGTCACTTCGTCACTTTCTTAGCTTCTTCTCGAAACGAGGTTCTCACATTTTACTCCCAGGTGCTCAGTGCATGTTGGCATCAGCGTAGCTACGGCCTCAAAATACCTGCTACCTCTGCTCTGGAATTGAGATGGACGATTTTCCTTGCTTGCCAATAGAAACTGTTGTCGGCATTGTCGTCGCCATATCGGGCAACGTCCTTATATCCCTCGCACTCAACCTTCAAAAGTTGGCACATAAGCGATTGGATGTACAAAAATGTTTTCATGCCAATGGGAATGGGTACATAAGACCTCTGTTGACTCCCAGACGAGATCCATCACATGGACCAAGTCTAAATCAACGAGATGAGGACTCGGGCACTGTCACCGAACCCTTGTCTCCTCCACGGCAGCATACTCCCACCCTAGAATCGCAACCATTGCTTTCCTATCGCTCCGGAAATTATACCATCCTCGGCCAGGAAGATGATCCTCTGGAACACGAATCTTGCAGGCCTAGAGTCTTCAAGCGGATATTATCTTTTATGAAACGCCCGAACAAAAAGAAACAGGTTATACCCTCTATCGATGTTATAACTGAGAGTGCGGCACTGCGTGACTTGGAGTCCTCTCAAGGGTGGACAGGCAATAATGAAGACCAGCAAACGAATGAAACCGCATATCTGAAGTCTAAGCTGTGGTAAGTATACATTCTTGAGTGAATTGCTCCAGTGTGCTCATTAGGGCTCCAGGTGGACTGGGTTTATCCTGATGAATATTGGCGAGCTGGGCAACTTCATATCCTATGCATTTGCTCCTGCATCTGTGGTGGCTCCCCTGGGGACTGTAAATAGGATGAATTTTTACTGGGAATCGAGTCTTATGACGATTTTTTCTAGTTTGCTCTCATTGCCAATTGTGTGTTTGCTCCTCTCATGCTGGGTGAACATTTCCGAAAGGTACACGTCCAGCTACTACGTCCGGAGGAGAGATAATACTGAATGCTAGCCAGCGCGATTTCTTTGGTGTATGTATCGCAATTGTTGGCGCTGTGACTGTCGTTCTCTCCTCAAATGCCTCCGATAGAAGATTGAATTCTCGTCAGCTGATTGAAGCGATTAAACAGACACCCTTCCTCATATATGTTGGCATTTATATTGTTGGTGCAGTCATTCTTGCCGGTTTGTCGCACGGCAAAATGGGCCGCATTTACGTGTTTATCGATGTTGGTTTATGCGCTCTCTTCGGCGGTTTTACTGTTTTATCTACGAAAGCACTTTCTACTCTCATTTCACTCAATTGGTATGGGGTTTTTGCGGAATGGATCACGTATCCTCTCATTCTCGTAAGCTTGCTCAATTCCCAGGTGGTTTTCTTGCTCAAGATTCTGACATTCAGATACTTCTGGGAACCGGAATCGGGCAAATTAGGTATCTCAATCGAGCACTGATGCGCTTCGACGGCAAGGTGTGTTCGCTGGACTGCTTCCCGATTCGCGCTCAAATTGTATGGTACAGACTGTGATCCCTATTCAATTCGTGTTCTTCACTTTCTCGGCAATCGCGGGTAGTGCCATCCTGTATGGTGATTTTAGAAAAGCAGGATTCCACGCGACCGTCACCTTTTTGTACGGATGCGCAGCAACATTCATTGGCGTTTTCATTCTTGCCAATGGTACCTCCAACGACCGAGAAGAGCATGTGCCTTACTTCGTCCGGCCAGACAGAGAGGTCGAAGATGGAACAAGACTTGACATGGGGACGATCGGGAAAAAATGCCACGCAGCACTTGAGACTCCTACACTGAGGAAACAAAGGAGTGGTGTTGGAGTAGTGGGCATTATTTCTCCAGCGCAGGTATGTTCCCTCCCTCCCTCTAGTCGTTTCGAAGCTTTACTTCATTTATCGAAAGCAACTACTCCTTGTGCATACCCCAACTAGAGAATCTCCTGTCGCATCTAGAAAAAGGGAGACCAGATATGAAGACGGAGATATCGCAAGCACGTCCAGTTCATATGGACGTAATCGAAGTCTACCTGGCTTCGAGAACGATGGTGCCTGGGGCGGCGCTAGCTCGCCCCGAAGATGAGAGCTGTGGTTGACCTGTTTAGAAGTCCTCAAAATCCTGGAAACCGAGCTTTTCCAAAGCATCAGTGGAAGTTGCATATTTATCATCATCTGTACATTTTATCTCCCCATGCTTATTAATGTTTATTGCCTCTACACTGCCTGTATTTTGTAATCTAGCAAACTGTATCGTTCCGTATCTTTTTACATGACGATCTAGCACACCTTTCTATCAAACCTTAATCATTTCAGAATGCCTGAAGCATCATGGTGATCTACATTTTATCTACATTTTATGGTTGGTCGAAGGGTGTACATCGTTGCGAATTGATGGCCATAGGCCTGGTGGACCTGTTCGTGTTGGTAAGTTGTTGACCTTCTGGAATTCTTCTCTCCTGCTTCTCGAAGCCCGAGAGACTAGACTTTAGACTTCTTGAGATGTCAAAGTCATCTTCATTATCACTTGTCAAAGTACACTCTTTCCCCTCCGATACCAGCTCAAAATTTGAAACTCATTCGACAATTGCTTATCACGCCCATACTACCTCAACATGGCTTCTATTGTTGGGTGCAATCGAAAGCTTCATTCCCACTCCATCACATTATCTAGGAACAGTCCTGCACACTTTGAGACTTCCATGACATCCCGACAACCATGATGGCCTAGAGACGCACGTATGGCAATGTAAGCTTTCAGCGACGCAAAAATGGGTCGACACGCGCCGCAAGCGTTTTTTCGCGTCTCGTATCCTAGAAATTATGACAAATTTGTCGTCCGTCTTGCCAACTTCATGCAAGTTTTTTTGCTTGGGGTTCTCTAAAAGTTCTGGTGGCCTTGGAAACCCACCCTTCAGCTCTCGAGACAACATCACCGACAGTCGGGCTCTAGAACTCGTGCTTACCTGCAAGTCTGTTTTCCCGGGTTATAAATCGCGCTGCACCACACAAGAGAGACGTTGCCCCCGGATATGCAGTTCTATCTTTACGTATGCTTTGCTTTCTTATTGCATCGGACATTCGTTATATTTTGGCGTCTCTTGTTTCATCCTCTGGCTAGGTTTCCTGGTCCAAGACTTGCAGCGGCTACTTCTCTCTACAGAACATATCATGAAATCATTCGAGGTGGTGAGTTTGTGAATGAACTCCGTCGGATGCACACTGTATATGGTATGTCCATTATCAGTCCCAACTGGCTCATTCACGTACTCTCTTTCAGGTACGGTAATTCGAATAGGACCAAACGAGGTATTTCAGTTTGTCCATTGACTGCGGACACTGCTCACAAAGTCGACAGCTACACTTCAACGACCCATGTGCTTACCATGATATATATTCTCTCAAATACAGGTACAAGAAGGAGCCATCATTCTATAGATGCTTTGGCGTGGATCAGTCCACGTTCGGTACGGTCAATCCTAATGAAGCCAAAGGCAGACGCAGCATCCTTGGCCCTCTATTCTCGCGGCGTTCTGTCATGGATGCTGAAGACGATATACAAGAACATGTGAGTCTCAATTTGGCCGTCTTTGTCCCAAATTCAACTGTGTCCAGGTTGAAAAGCTCATTGACAAAATGGTGCTCTCTGAAGGTCCCTGTAATCTATTTTTGGGTTTCCGTTGTGCGACTCTGGACATGATCACTTCCTTTTGCTTTGGAAAGGCCATCGGCGCCTTAGAGAGTGAACAATTCGCATACCCCCTTCTATTGACCATACAGGCCTCTGTCTCCTTCCTATTCTTTGCCAAATCCTTCCCCTGGATTCCTGGCATTTTATCGTCATGTCCTTCGTTCATTACTACTCATCTGCCTTGGCAAATTGGGTCACAGCTTGCAATCCGTCGACAAGTCAAAGATTTGGTTGACTCTGTTGTCGGAATACCATCAGAGGCCGATCAACGGCGCACATCGAGCGTTTACCATCGCCTGATTTCCAAACAATCTTCTCCCATGCGACTGGAGGTTAAGCAATCATTTCTTGAAGAGGCGCTATCACTTCTTCAGGCTGGGAGCGACACCGTCGGAAATACTTGCACAGTCGGGACATATCACATTCTGAACAACCGAGTCATCCACCAGAAACTCGTTCAAGAACTTCTTGTAGCTGCTCCAGACAAAAACATGCAAGCCAGCCTAGCCATTCTACAGGGTCTCCCATATCTTGTAAGCTTGTTTTCTTCCCAAGAGCTCCTGATATTTGTCTTGATGGATGAACCGCATAGACAGCTGTAATTAAGGAATCTCTGCGATTATCTCATGGTTTCGTATCTCCTCTTCCCAGGCTAGTCGATGGTCTGGATCGGCATATTTGTGGAATTCAGGTACCTCATGGTGTAAGTTTAGTGGCCTATGTCGCAACTTACAGCCACTCATTTTCACAAATAGACCATTGTTGGGATGAGCGTTACTACCCTTCATCACAATAGCGATGTCTTCCCCCGCCCAGAAGTATTTGATCCAGAGCGATGGCTGCGGCCTGAATCCAAAAGCCTCGAGCGTCTCCTCGCCTCGTTTTCCAAAGGCCCCAGAATGTGCCTGGGCATAAAGTGAGTATAGAAACACCTGAGCACCGAACACGCGACTCAAACATGTCCTGTCTAGTTTGGCTTGGGTTGAATTATACCTGATTTTTGGAAACATCTTCCGGCGGTTACCAATGGAACTCCATAATTCAGAGTGAGTGAGTTCGCATTCTTCTAACCAACCGTTACTAATGACCCGTTAATTACATAGCTCCTACGATTACAGTAACTTCAAAGACTACTTCATCCCTGTACATCAAGGAACACAACTACACGTAAAGATAACAAAACGCAGGGAATCTCCGCATATAATATCATAGAAGGGTTCTGAGGTGCTCTGTCAGAGCAAGAAGTGCGAGGCTTTGCCCATATGGCATACTCGTGAGAGGAATTGTCTTGTATTCAGCCACGTCCCCAAAGACTGGGGTGCCAAAGGAGACCTGCCCCAGCTCGCCTTTCTCCGATATGTTGTCCTTGATCGCTTGGATTGCCTTTTCAGCTGTATTAATATACTTTTCTTCTCTCGGGAGAAGTCTCAGCCGGATTGCCTTCAGAATTCCATACGCAAATCCTGCCGTTGCCGACGCTTCCAGGTAGCTTGATGGATCGTCAAGGATAGTATGCCAAAGACCTGATGCCCCATCCTGCAGCTCCACCAGCGCATCCACTTGCGCCTTGAGTGAAGAGACAAGGTAATCGTGCAACCCGTCACCTTTGGAAAGTCCTAGCATTTCAATAAAATCTGGGATGGCAATCGTGACCCAGCAATTTCCACGTCCCCACCTAGCTCGACCGAAGTGGTGGCGCCCATCAAAGGTCCAACCTATTAGAGAGCCCTGAGATGAAGGAATCGATGATACAATATTCTGAGCAGACTTACCGTGAAACCACAACCCGGTTACTGGGTCTTGGAGATATTTGATACTGGACAAGCATGTGAGGCAATTGCCCAACCAACGCACCAAGCGACTCACTGAATCAAGAACTGCCTTTTAGCCTCTTCGATGTACTCCTTCCTATTCAACACGAGCCCGATTTTCGCTAGTGGCAATACAGTCATCATCAGCGTGTCATCCCAAAGCTGCTGGTAATTCTCGACTAAATATGTGATATGCTGCAAGCCTTGTTCTTCGGTGCGGGGCATCTCGTACATCACCCACTCTGCCCATGAATCCAGATGTGCTGCGTAATTGGCCAGACTAACGTCATGGAGGTATGCGGCCGTTAAAAGCGGCGACATCGTGTTCACGTTCTATCAAAAGCCTATCAATCACAAGTGGCGGGGGAATCTTTTTCAGGGCTCATACTTTCGTCGTTCCTAAATCAAATTGGTTGGCGAACCATTTACGACATATTTCCACAGCCTCCATATTCCCGGTAACTTGATAGAGACAGAACAGTCCATATAAACCTTGTGTTCATCAGAACGCATTCATGGGATTGTCATACATACAGACCCACTCCGTGCGTCCACTACCCCGCTAGTCAGTTCAATCCAGATTTCTGTAAGGTCTACAACTTACTTCCCAGTCGTTCCAACCCTTCGTGTCGATCACTCGCCCATCTTCCAAATAGAGCAGGAATTCGCCTGTCTCATCTTTGATGTTGACCATGCAATCAATCAGACGGTTGATCAAGTCCAAAGTAGCCTTTTTGCGTGGATCTATTGTCCTGGAAGACATCGTTAGCAAT